>MDSW01159701.1_pt1 | contig 20830 bp, 24 predicted proteins | sample 811171 | NCBI WGS metagenome assembly MDSW01 (sample SAMN05326641, study PRJNA326480) | marine metagenome | isolation source: seawater | place: Atlantic Ocean: North West | collected 2012 | reverse complement strand
GAAAGACGAGGATAGGGAGTGTTTAAATAAAGGGATAATGAAGCATATAAAGAAGAACTTTGAATATCCTAAAATGGCTAAAGAGATGGGTATTCAAGAAAAAATTTTCGTGAGATTTGTAATAGATAAAACAGGAGAGATTACGAATGTTCAGGTCATTCGTGGAGAAGACCCATATTTAAAAGAACATGCTTTTTTCTTGGTAAAGAGCATCCCTAAAATGACACCTGCAACTCAAAGAGGAAAAAACGTTGCTATAAATTATACGATTCCAATTCATTTTAAACTCCAATAAAAAAGAAAACTAATTAGACCTCGTTGTATTTATTTAATTTTTAAAGGATATAGGTAGGCCGATCCTACATCTGTATTCTTTTTTCCAAATAAAGGTCTTCCTGGACCAGCTGTTTCACAGATATAATATTTTTTTCCTTCAAAAGAAAAATACTGCCCCCCTCCAATTTTTTTATTATGCCTAACGCCAGACAAAAGATGGTTGTCACCTTTTATAAATATAATATCATTTGGTTTAATCATATGACTCAAGATAGAAACAAATAAAAAAGTTTTAGAGTCGCAATCCCCATAACCATTTATTAATACTTCATATGGAGCATAGATGCCATCATTATATTTATAACCACCATATTTAGAAGGAACGCGATTTTCAGATGGTATTCCATATGGGATATCTTGGACAAATTTCATAGCAAGCTCTATTCTATTTTTTCGATTATCTACTTTATTTTTTTTTAAATATTTTATCAAATAATCCGAGACTACTTTTAAACTTCCCCTATAATAATTTATTACAGCATTATAATCTACTATATACATATTTCCATCTTGCTTATATAGACCGTTATATAAAATTTTTTTTCGTTTTTTAATTTCTTCATCAGTGGGTACATATCTATCAAACATCCAATTTGGTATACCAAGTTTTTCAATATCAGAATCAACATCTCTTTTATTTAAAGTTATTTCAACTTCTTGTTTTTCTTTGAAATGATTTTTAAATGTATAGTTTATTTTATAGTTATTTCTCGTTTCTTTTGTGTGAATCTTGACATGTGAATTCTTTTGATATTTTCTTTGTCCGAATATTAAAAAAGGGATAATAAGTAGAATGAGTAGTTTTTTCATAAAGCTATAATTTCAAAAGGGTTAATTGTACATAAAAAAATTTACTTAAATGTTTTAGGGTTTAAACTACATCCGTAAAAATAAAGACCGCTTGTATGAGAGTATTCACCACAGCCGTCTTTTTGATAGTATAAAACTATACAGACTCTGTCCTCAAAAGGAGACAGAAAATAACCTTTAACAGAAACACTTCCATTTACCACTTCTCTTGAAACAACTTTAGATTTGTTATTATGTGTAACTTTTAAGTTTAATTGATTTTTTTCTGGCTCATCACAATCACCATTCCAGTTCCATTTTTGAATTAAATTAGTCGTCAGATTTATTTTAAATGATTTTTCTCTTTCAGAGCCAAAAGTATTTATTTTATCATCTAAAATAATTTTTCTTATCGTCCCATCTTTTATATTATACTTTTTTAAAAAAGAATTGATAGATCGATATTCATTTTTCCAGATATATTCTAGATCACACTCATCTCCTGTAAAACCTGGATCCTCTTCAGACCCGCCTCCTATAAAAATAGAATCAACCAATTTGTCAGTTTTTAAATCTAAGATTACTATTTCAATCGAACACCACCAGAGGCCATCTCCGTGCTCAGATTCTACATAAGCAAATAACCCATCATTACTCCAGCCAATTACATTATAATCTAGACCGTTCCAGTAATAATCATAATCAATACTAGAATAATAATTATAATTATTGTTTTTGGTTTTAGTGGTACTAAAATATTGTACATCTGAATTTATGGGAATACTTTTAGATGAATTTATTTTATTTTCATAAGCAAGCCTTATACTATCAATTCTTTGTTTCCAAGATATTTCTGCTAATTGAAAATTAATCATTTTTTCTTGCTCTGCTAAGATCTGTAATTCTAAACTATTATTTTTCATCCGTACCTTGTCCAATGAGTTTTCTGTTTTATCTAATTCCCATTGAGTATGTTCTAATTCTTTTTTAAAATCTATTTTCAAACTATCCATAGTATTATTTGCAAATTCCAAAGCTGTTTCACAATTGTTTAATGCTATGCTATATTCTTTTTCAATTTTTAATAAACTATCGGTAGAGTGTTTCAGATTATTAATTTTCAGTCTTTCTTGACTTAATATGTTTCTTAAACTATCAATATTATTATTTGCAAAGACTAAACCTTCTTTATAATCAGCTAATAGTGCTATATTTTCTTTTTCAATTTTCAACAAACTGTCAATTGATCCCTCTAGAGTATTAATTTTTATTCTTTCTTGAGTTAAGATGTTTTTCAAACTGTCTTTTTGGAATTCTAATATTTCTATACGCTGTTTTTTAGTTTGTCCAAAATTTATTAGAGGTATAATAAGTATTAGTAATAATTTTTTCATAATAAATAGGATTATTTTTTCTTGACTAAAAATGAAACTTTTTGCCCCCACCTTTAATATCTAATCTGTTTTTTAAACTGGTATATTCTGGAAGAGCAACTAACCATATGGTTAGTTTGTTGTCAAGAAAATCTGTTTGAGCTAACATTGTTCCACAAGAAGATACATCAAGGCCTGTAGGCTGATTGCCTGCTCTCCATTTTACTATAGTTTCTAATTTTTCAGCATCAATAATGAAAATATCCCCATCTCTTGGACTTCTTCTTGTATAACCCTTTGGATTATTTGGCCCTCTACAGGAAACAAATAAATATTTATTATCAGCGGATAATCGAATAGTATTAGGTTTATAGTCCACTTTGATTTCTCCTAAATATTTTTTTTTGATCCAGTCATATTTAAAGATTTTAGCTACACCCATATTACTATAATATATTATTTTATTTTCTTCGTCATATTGTAAATCTCTTGCTGCGCCGCCATAACCTTTGATGTGGTGTATTTTTTTACCATTATTTATATTAAACACCTCTACATCTCCATCTTCAAATAACGCAGTAACAAAAACAGAATCATTTAACCAAACTATTCCTCTTGGTGTTTCGCCAGTCTTAATTCTTCTAACAAAATTTTTAGTATTTACTTCAAAAACAGTTACATCATCACTACTCCAATGTGACATGGCTACTAAATTTTGAGATGGATTCATTTCAATAATTTTAGTCCAACGCCCCTTGCTATCATACTGCTCTATAGAATCATTATTTTTATGCCAAATAAAAAAATCACCTGTTGTCATTCTTGTAAACCAAAATTCATTATCGTTTTTCCAAATACCCTCAGCATAACCTTTGTTTCTATCTTTAGTGTGATAAGAAGGATGTAGTGTTTTAATCTTTTGAATAGAATGAGTTCTAAAAAATTGAACAGCTGTTTCATATTCCGAAAGTAGTGTAACCGAAACAATAGAGTCATTTGGAGAAAATGCACATGATTTTGGCGCCTTTCCTGTGGCAGTAGTTTTATAAAAAAAAGGAAATTTTTCTTGAAAGGACCACCCAAGGCTAACTAAAGAGTCTTTATGCTTTAATGCTACTTCTTTATCTATTAAAAAGTTATGTTCGGCTTTAGGGCTTTCGCTAACGGCCTTATTTATTTGACAAAAAATAGTTAAAGGAAGAGCCAATAATAGTATAAGTTTTTTCATAGTTTATAATCTTTTTTATTCACAGGTAATTTTGTTTCTAAATTCGTCATAGCACTGTATTACTTTACCATCACCATCACTAATTGTTTCTTCAACTTTCATTTTTTGATTTTCACACAATATTTTCTGAGTTGTTTCATTATTTATAACCGTTTCGCCTTTGTCGCAAGTTGCAAAGCAAAAAAAGCAAATATTTTTTGGATAAGCATCTATTATAGAGAATGTAAACGGTTCGATTTTTGAAAAATCAGCACATTCTATTGTTTTACCATCTAGACTATAACACTTCATGTCTATTATTTCCCCTTTGTGATAATTTACAGACATTTTTAATTGTCCGTTTTCATACCAATCTCTACATAATCCATTAGCAACAAGTAAGGTTTTTTCGCTTTTTGAATCATCATTTTTGTCCATAGAGGCATATCTATAATTCAATTTTTCTTTTCCGTTTGGATACCAACTTCTTACGTTGGTTAATTGGCCATTTTCAGAGAAAATCTCTTCTACAGCTTTTTTTCGAGGGTATGATGAATCAAACCAATTAATGACCTTTATTTCTTTATTTGATATAATTCTCTGATATTCTAACTCCCCACTTTCATACCACCTATTATGTGGCATTGAAATAATACCATTATTATATTTTACTTCTTGTAATAGAGACCCATCTGAATACCAAGTTTTACAAACCCCATGGTAAGGGTAGTTGTTTTGATATTTTTCTTTTTTGAAAGACCATTCCATATATATTTTCCCATTACTCCAGTATTCAATAACGGTCCCTTTTAGCAATTCTCCATTATCATATGTGACTTCGTTTTTTAATTTTCTAATGTCATAAAAACTACCATCATTCCATGTATTCCAAACACCATCTTTTTTGCCGTTAACACACTCTCCTATAACGCCCTGAGAAAAAACATCATCACTAATAATTAAACCATTAAATAATGACATGTCATACTTTTTATAATATAGCGAGTCATCAGGACTTGTAAGTTCATCTATTTTTAGTCCTTCTGTAGAATGACCTTTTTTATTCCAAAATTTTTCAGACATATCAAAATCATCTATGTCAGCCTCATATCTTTTTTTCCCGTTTTTATGGTATTCACTTATACGTTCTATATGATAACCATAGACATATTCTACTCTTTTTAATTCTCCAGAGCTATAATAGTATTTGTTACTTGGGATACACCCGTCTTCTCGACTTCCGTCACATTTCCAATTATCTAACCAAAACTCCTCGCTTTTTAAATTGCCATTTGCCCAATATGTTTTCTTTAAAGCTGATTGTGAAAAGGTTAAAAAAGGAATAATTACAAGTAATATTAGATTTTTCATAATTCAAATATACTAGTTTAAATAAAGAAACTAAAAGGGCTAATTTAGATGTATATCGTTTAATAAGATATAATTTGTAACTTTTAACTATCTAAATTTTATCCAGATGAGGTATTTTATATTATTACTTATATTTTTCACGACACCTGTTTTAATCACCGATACTCTTTTAGCTCAAACAAAGTGGGAAACGGTATCAAAAAGTTGTACAAATTGTAATAAGAAAGTTTCCATAAATTCTAAAGTTGGAATGAAATGCCCACATTGCCATGTTATTTGGGGCTCTGAAATTACCAGATACGATAAAAAAAAAAAAAAACAGATAACTACATATCCATCTACTAAAACAAACTATACGTACAGACGATGTAATGCGGTAGCCAAGTCAACTGGAAAAAGATGCAAGCGAGGGGTTTCTGCATCAACACATTACCAATGTTATCAACATCGATAATAATAAAATATCAATTTTTAAATAATCGCTATGAAGAATATTTTTTCATTATTAATTATAATTTCATTATTTAGTTTTGGGCAGACGCCCTGTCTTGATGCTGTTGCAAATTCAACAGGATTAATTGGAGAGTATGTTCCACAATGTGAAGAAGATGGATCTTATTCTCCAATGCAATGTTGGTCTAGCACCGGTTATTGTTGGTGTGTAGATGAAAATGGAGAAGAGATTCCAGGAACTTCTTTGGGCCCCGGTGAAGGGCTTCCAAATTGTAATGAGCAAGCAGACTCTTTAAATGTTTTATTTATTGGAAATAGTTATACTGCTAGTAATAATCTTACAAATATAATTTCTTCTATTGCCACATCTATGGGAGATAATTTAATTACTGAAAGTAGTTTGTTGGGTGGCGCAACATTACAACTTCATGCCAGTAATAGTAATACTAATGATTTAATTATGAGTGGTAATTGGGATTATGTTGTGTTACAAGAACAAAGTCAGTATCCATCGTTTCCTCTTTTTCAAGTAGAGCAAGATGTATTTCCATATGCTACTCAATTAAGTGAATTAATTAATGAATATAATGATTGTGGTGAAATAGTTTTTTTTATGACTTGGGGACGAGAAAATGGAGATCAAGGTAATTGTCCAAATTGGCCCCCAGTATGTACATACGAAGGAATGGATGATTTATTAAGAGAAAGGTATCTAATTATGGCAAACGACAATAATGCTTTAGTTTCTCCTGTTGGAGCTGTATGGAGATTTATACGAGACTCCGAATATAATATTGATTTATATAGCCAAGATGGAAGTCATCCTTCATTTTTGGGATCCTATGTTGCGGCAGTTTGTTTTTACACGACATTATTTCAAAAAGATCCTTTAGAAATTCCATGGACTGCTGACTTTGGTGTTTCAGAAAGTGATGCAGAATTAATAAATGAAGTTGTTAAAATAGTTGTATTTGATAATTTAGGTGAATGGAATATAGAATCAAATGATATAGATGATGATGGGGTTTGTAATAATTTGGATAATTGTCCAGAAGTATACAATCCTCTTCAAGAAGATTTTAATTTTGATGATATTGGTGACGCCTGTGATGGGATAGGAATATATGAGATTATTAAAAATAAAAATCTTATAAAAACAATAGATATATTAGGAAGAGATAGTAATACAAAGGGTTTACATATTGAAATCTATGATGATGGTAGTGTAGAAAAAAAATATTTTTTAAAATGAAAAAATTACTAATCCTACTTATTATACAACTATTATTTTTTTTAAGTTGTCAAAAAAAAGAACAGCATATAAATGATATAAAAGAAGTTCTTTTTATGCAAGAAAAATATTGGAATGAAGGCAACATAGATGGTTTTATGCTAGGATATTGGAACTCTGAAAAACTTGAATTTTCTTCAACAAGTGGAGTAACCTATGGATGGGATAATATTAAATCAAAGTATAAAAAAAGCTATCCATCAAAATCATCCATGGGAGAATTGAGATTTCAAATAAATACTGTAAAATTAAACTCTGACACAACAGCTCTCGTTGATGGGGAGTGGGAATTATTAAAAAAAACGGACCACCCTAAAGGAACCTTTTTTCTTACTTTTCGAAAATTCAATCAGGAATGGTTAATAATAAAAGATTATACCACTATTGAAAAAAAACAATAAAATTTATACGTAATCATTGAGAACAAACTCAAAAGAACAAGATCCAGTTGTGAATAAAAGCCCTTTTGTTAAAAATTGGGAAAACTGGAAGTTGTTTTAATTTCTAATACTTTATTTCATTATAAATCCTAATCCAAAGCTAAAATTAGAAAGTAGGCCACTATTTTTTTCTGTCATATGCTCCCAAATTCTATCCAATGAATTATCATGAATATAATCAGCACTTGCTTTGTCCGGAAAAATATCTAGACCCACTTGTAAAAGTAATCGTTTGCTTATTTTTGCATTTAAATGCAGAGAAAACATCACATCAGATAGCATTCTTGTTCTAAAGTAAAATTCTCCTCCAAAATCCTCATCATTATATTGTGCTCTTTCCGCAAAAAGAAGAAAACCTAATCCAGGTGATAAGTATAAATTATTCATTATAGTGATATGCCTTCCAATTAAAAAACTAGTGCTCCTGCCATAGTGTAGACCTTGATAAGTATTTTCTATATTTTCAGTGTTTGCAACATAGTTAATTACAAATCCTAAATCATGAGTGTAGTTTTGTCCAGATTTCCCGCAAACTTCTCCAAGTTCAAATTTTATATTCCAAAAACTACCACCATTCCCATCTTTATTAATTTCAGAAACACCAAAACCTATTGGCTGCTCCAAACTACCATTAAAGGTAGAGAAGCTATGTGTATTTTTAGATTGAGAAAAAAAAAGTAATGGAATAATTAGTAATATTAGAAATCTTTTCATGATAATCTGATTTGTTTATACTTAAATATAAGGGTTTATATTTTAAGCATAAAAATATATAAATTTTCGTAAATTTAATTAATGAAAATAATTAATTCAGAATATCTAAAAAAAAAGATTAATCAACTTAATAAAAAGATTCATAGAGCTGAAGTTCAAGGAAATGATAATAAAGTTTGGTGGAGAAAAATGAAATTAGCTAAACTAAAAGATAGACTAAAAAAACTTTTATAATTACTCTTTAAGAAGAAACATTAGATAAGTTAAATGACCCTGTGACAGAAACATTTTCTAATAATTATGTGGAGAATATTATACATAATCCTTTTTCCGTTATTTATATTTTCTCAAGAGGAGATTAACGATAGTAACGTTTTTTCAAAAAATAAAAAAATACTATTTTCTTATGACGTTGGAATGAAATTTTATACAGGAAATAAATTTCTTAATCAACAAAAATTTACTCGAGAGGGAGTGTTTGTAAACTTTAATTTTTTTTCTGAAAAAATGATTACAAAAAAAACAAGTTTAGTTACCAAGTCAAGTTTAATTTTAAGTAATGCCTTTTTAAAAAAACTACATATTTCATCTGATTTTGATGATGTTGAAATTAATTCTTTTAACACAAGGATACCAAATATATTATCTTGTGATATTAACTTTTCCGTGGGAATCAAAAAGAAAATAAGTAGTCTGTTTTCGTCCTCCACATCTTTAAAATTTCGATTATGGCCCTTGTTTTATAAAAAAGGTCGCATTTTTGGTGGAGAGCCTAATTCTTTGGGGGGGCTGATTTCATCAGAAGAAGATGGTAGCTTTCCCGGTTTAGAAAAACCCACAACAATATCATATTCAATTAATTACTTGCTAAACAAGACAAGCTCTCTGAAGTTATTAATTTTCATCAATAGTGATTTGAGTTTTAATTCTTTTAAGATTACTCCAGTATATCCTGGCTTAACACTAAAGTTGCAAAAAACACTTACTTTTAATAAGTAATAAAATTCCGTTCAACACAGCCATTATCGTAAATATAAAAAAGGATTTCATTTTTATTAGCTGTAGTAGCTTGCCCTAATTGGTTAACAATTTGAACCAGTTTCTTTTCTGAAGAAGAGCAATCTGGGAAAATAGTTCTAAAGCTCGATATATTATCGTCAATCCAAGTAACTCTATTATAAATCCAATATTTTAAAAAATCTAGTTCATCCTGATAGGTAACACCTAGTTGATAATTTGGCCATACATAGGAATCTAAGATATCCCACAATTCAAAATTTCTACTTTGTGCGGAATTTAGATATTGACCAACACTATCAATGTGATTAAATATATTGTCAAAACTTAAAACATTTGCTCTTAATTCATTCCATCGATTTGTTAGCCTTTTTGTAAACGAATCATTTTTAAGCAAGCTGTACCAAAAGCTCGGTATACTTCCTCGACATGCAGTTTCCTCTTCTAAAACCCAGCCATTAATTTTTGAGGACTGACAAAAGTCAACATTCCCAAACGATAAATTATAATCCCAAACAGGCCCCATATTTAACTTACCATTATTTTCATCACTATCTTTATATAAAAAAGTACTTAATCTATATCCATCTACATTTTTACTTAATTCACTGATTATTAAATAATCAATAAAGGAATCAAAATTTATATTTTCTATGATGTCAATATGAGTTTGATTTTCTGCTAACTCATTGATTGATAAATTTATTAGATTCATATAGTTTTCTATATAAATTTTTTGATCTACAGTTATTTCATCAGCTTTTGGATAATGATACTGAAAACAAATTGGATGATTGTTGAAATTAGTAAAGTTTGAACACCAAGATGCATTAGGGGGGGCGTCTGTCAGCTTATCAATTTTAATTATATATCCTCCAGTTAAATCTCCATCTTCAAATTTTTTAATATTTACTCGATTTTTATCTCTTTTAATCTTTTCTGTCAACATGTATATTCCTTGATATTCATTGTTTAGAAATAATTCACAATATTTTGTTCTAGGAGCATAATGCCCCATTTGTCTTGATAAAAAATATGTTAAATTATTTCTTAATAAAGTTTTATCTGAATATGCTCCGTATAAAATCCAATCATTTTCTTCTGGCAAACCTAATAATGAGACATTATTGTTTTTACCATCTATAGTTTGTGTTTCTAAACTATATGATTTTTTTGGAAACAATTCTTGAGAAGAACTTCCCCTTAACTCAATACTGATTTTACCATTATAATTATTAGATAGGTCTAGCAATGTGTTTATTCCTTTAGAATTATAAATAACATCCATATCACTTGTGATTCGTGTTTCATCTAGAATTTCATCACCATTAGTATTAATTAAAACAATCGGCAAATTAGATTCAAATTCTTGAGCAAAACTCAAGAAAGGTATTATAAGAATGAATAATAGTTTTGTCATTAGTTTTTGATAAAATATTTTTCTTTTTTAGTCCCTTTACTAATCATTTTTCCATTTTCTTCTGGCTCAATTGTTATAAATACTACGGTATCTAATTGTATATTTAAATAATTATTTTCAAATTTATAAGACATGTCTTTTTCAATACTTGTGATTTGAAAGTGTCCATTATCTAATTGTTTATATTTTTGACTACGAGTTAGGTAAAGCTTAGAAAAAACTTTTTTTAAAAAATCTTTTTTGGTAGTAGAATATATATGTATTCCCTCTTCTAAAGCACCTCCGCTAAAGTAGTTAGATTCTAATACAATATATTTTTTATTTCCTATTTTTTGAATATTATAATTACTATTCACTTTTCCCCAAGAACCAGTTACAATAGTATCTTTTAATTGGTTTTTTGTAACAACTAAAAATCCTGGACAAGCATGACAATCATCATTGTTTTCAATCTCCTCAAAATATATTTGCCTAAAACTTAGTATTGGTATGACAAGAATTACTAATAGTTTTTTCATTTATTCAAATATCATAGTTATATAAATATAATGGTTTTAAGTAAACAAGAATAATGTGCCGCTAATTCAAGGATTTTTTTATTATGTAGGTAGTCCTTTAGTCAAAATACTGATTTTTTATAGGAGGATGCTTATAAATAACATTCTCCAATAAATCATTTAGCCTATTAGTGCTCGAACATGTTTCTTTTTGAAATCGCCTGCAATAATATTCAAGTTTATCGCCAATTGCATTTAATCGCCATAATTGCTCTTCATCAGCATATGATAAGCCATCGTTCCATTTTTTTGTTTTATCAGACTTTTCCCATAATTCATTGATTTCTTCTGAAACAATTAACAAAGATTTTATACACTGACAATAATTCGTAATGTCATTAATACTTATTTGATCTGCTGCTTGTTTATTTAGGCAAGATAAAGGAAGAATTAACAATATGATTAGAGATCTTTTTAACAAAGTTTTTATTTAACAACAAGAACAACCGCCTATATTTTCAGATTCTTTTATTTTACAAGCATACATTGGATATTTATCAATAAATACATCTACTAACATTGCATCAGGTAGATTGTCATTAACGCCGAATTTAGCTCTAATAAAAGAAGCAAACTCTTCAACTGTGTATTTTTTTTCTTCTAAGCCTAATGGGTTTTTGTTAGCTGCGTTATTCATATGTGTGTTGTTTAATTTTTACAAATATAATAAGGATTTGGTTAAGTTTGGGAATGTATAAGTCTATGCTTAATTCATTTTTTCTTTTTTATTTTATAATATATTTTTTTTCTGCAGTACCATCATCATAGATCTCAATATTTAAACCGCTACTATTACTATCTCTTCCTAAAATATCTACTTTTTTGATTACAACTTTTTCAATTAGATTATCCGGTGGGTACTCACAATCTAAAGACCATATGGCATCCCCGCTATTAAAATATGGGCCCATAACTTCATTATTCTCATTCATAAAGCTATATGTTTGTTCAATTGCATAATCCACATCCCAAACCTGAACACATTCAATATTATTACCACTACAATATAAACGAATTAATTCAGTATTGTTTGACACATCTAATTCTGTGAGATTATTATTATAACAAGATAAATGAATTAGTTCAGTGTTATTTGACACATCGAGTTCAGAAAGATTGTGTTCATAAATATCTAAAAGTTTCAAGTTTAAATTATTGGTAACATCTAATTCTAAAAGCTTTGCGTTGTTAGTAGGTGATACTCCAAATTGTAAATAAACCAATTCAAGATTGTTTGATACATCAAGAGATGATATATTAGTATTGCCACAATTTAAATGCGTTAACTCTGTATTACTAGACAGATTTAGTTCAGAAAGATTGTTTCCGTTACAATTTAAATCAAGTAACAAAGTGTTATTACTAAGGTTTAATTCCCCTATACTATCATTAAAGTAAGTATCTAAATGAGTTAAATTTATATTATTTGATAGATCTAATTCTGTAAGATTATTCCAATGGCAATCTAAATGAGTCAAATTTATATTATTTGATACATTTAATTCGGCAAGATCATTACCTGAACAATCTAAATAAATCAAAGAGATAAAATCTTCTATTCCCGTAAGGTCACTTATCCATTCCCAATTAACAGTTAAAGAAGTAATCGTATCAATAGATTCTGTTAAAACCCAATTATCTAATACATCATCATATCCTAAATGAATTAATTCTTGTTCAAAATTATTATCTGGAATATATGTTAGTTTTTGACCAAATGTCAAAAAAGGCACAATAATAAAAATTGTGATTTTCCCCAAGGCTCTCATAAACTAAATATAAACTTTATTGTAATTTCCACCCTTCAATATCTACGGTAGTATAGCTTGTTGAGTACCCTGGAGGTGAAGGTATTACAATATGGAAGAATGTTGTGTCTGTAAGAACCCATCCAGTCTCTCCTCCTAAATTTGGGGAGTAGACAAAACCACTGTCATTAAGATTATAAATAACTGGGTTACAAGATTCACAGTATTTAAAAATAAGTTCGTTGTCATTTACACCTAATTGAATACTACCTGTACTGTCATTATAATTTGTGATCATTTCATCGTCAATAACCCATTCTGAATTCATTAAAGAATCATAAATATAATAACCTGAATATGAATATTCAATTCCCTTAAAATTCCAATCCCCCACATAAACCATATTAGGATGATTAGCGTCATCATGGTTTTCTTCTTTTTCTACTTCTTCCTCGCAAGCAAAGAAAAGCCCCACGGTAATAAGTGCTAAAAATATTTTTCTCATGTTTTAAATATAACAATCTTTTACTTATGTGTAGAGATTTAAAAACACATTTCTAATATAACTTTGGCATTTTTAAATATTTATAATCTATATAGAAAGTTCCAAAAGGAATTATAGACGCAAGAATTATAATTCTTAAAATTTTATTATCCCATTGCATTTTTTTTTGCATAAAAAAAGTTAAAAAAATATATATTAGAAATAAAATACCATGCGGCATTCCAAGAAGTTTCACATATTCTTCATTATCTAAAAAATACTTGATTGGGGTAGCAATAAATAATAACAATATATATGAAATGCCCTCTAGTAAAGCAATAATTCTAAAAACACTTTTTAATGGAAATCTCACGATGCAAATATAAATATTTTAGTTAAGCACATGAACATATAATTTATTAGTCAAGCTTAGCGAAAACAACTATATTTAAATAATATATTAATCATAATTGGTATGAAGAAAATTATTTTAGTTGGCGCTGTTTTATTCACAATTATTGTACCTATATTATTTTTTACAGCAAGTAATGATGTAAAGTATGAACTTATTAATCAATTTGGTGGAAATGCTAATAAATACAAAATTACAGGTACTTGGAATCTAGCAAGTATAGCAAATAAACCAATCTCAATTACCTCTTTTAATAAAACGGGAATTATAAAACAAAATATAACAGCCGCAGGCATCTACTTTACTTTTAATGAAGATGGAACTTTTCAAGTAAAGAGCCAAAATACTAAAAAACAATTTTTTCCATATCAATATGATGGCACATGGTTGTTTAAAGATAATAACTTAGAATTAACTGTAGATTTAAATGTAGAAGGGCCAGATTCGCCAATTTTTGTTTTTTCAATTTTAGAAGAAAGATCAAAAGATAGATTAACGATTCAAGCAATCTCTTGTGAATGTTCAGAGTTATTAGAGTTTGAAGAATTTATTGGTGATATTTTTTATTTAGTGTCGTTTTCTTTTGAACAAGCTTGGTAATAAATTATATGTTCATGTGCTTAACTAAATCTGCTATAACACAAATATGAAAAAACTATTACTTCTACTTATTATGTCACTAAGTATTTTTGGGCAAAATAATGTAGAGAATCTATATCCCCATATACCGAATAACGCAGTATCTATCGATACTTCTTTTTATAAAGGTGGAGAAATAGAGAGTATATATTATTATATGGGCGAAATGTATGATGAGTACTATGAAGAATATGAAGCGTTTGAATATTTTAAGAATGGAGCTTTAAGACATTGGCACACATATTCTCATGGCTGGTATCCTTATGAAAAATATTATTATCAGGTTCCTTACGGACAATTAAAAACATCCATTTTTAATGATGGAGGAGTATACTCAGAGTGGACGAATTATTATGAAAATGGTAACATTAAAAGTAATTTCATCAATTCTGATTTTGATTCGCTCTGGAATTTTTTTCATGAGAATGGTAAATTAAAAAGTACTGGTGTATTGGATGGGCTTCAAGGAGATGATTATGAGGGACATTCTGGAATGAAGACGGGTATTTGGAAATATTATAACAAAGAAGGAGAAAAAATCAAAGAGATTGATTATGGAAAACATGTTGATGTTATGGGGTATTGCAATAGAACAGAATATTATCGCTCTGCGAACTATTATCATGAAGAATTTGATATAGAATCATTAACTCCAAATAAAGATTACGAATTAATTGAATTATTTAGTTGGGTAGATAATCTGGGAAAAAATTTATTAATTGCTTTTAAAATAAATGCCAAAAGACAACACTATGATATAATGTATGAGGAATATACTGACACAATAGATTATACAAAAAAACTTCATATATTTCACTACTTAATTGATGAACAAAATAATAAAAAATTAATTTGGGATTTAAAGGATTACTCAGATTGGGGTATTGAGTATATTGATACTTCAATTAGTGATTGGGATAGTGATGGTGTGGCAGAAACAAGTGTAATATATTTTTTAGAGAAAAGGGATTGGGCCAATGATATATTCAATACAGATATAAAATTAATTCTCCACGAATCTGACAAAAAATTTGCTGTAAGAGGAAATTGTAATGGAGAGCTTATGAGTAGATGTTATTGTAATTATAATATGTACGGAAAAAATTCATTTAAGAAAGCCTCTGATCAATTTCAAATTAATACAGAAATTATTCTATATGATAAACTAAAATCCAGTTTTGACTGTTGTTATAAATGTTGGGATGAAAGCACTTTACAAAAAATAAATTGTGACTATCCAGATTAGGATAACTGTATAATTAATTCTTATTTTATTATGTTAACATTAACAAAAATAATCCTTCTAATGACTATACCTTTTTTGAGTTTTGGGCAATCTTCTGAAATATATAAAGTTCTCCGAACAGTAGAAAATGTAGAAATTCGAGAATATGTTCCACTATTATTTGCTAGTTATATTAATAGCGGAAAAGAAAATGATCAAAATTCTTCTTTCCGTGTTTTAGCGAATTATATTTTTGGATCTAATGAGGCGGAGGAAAAAATAGCTATGACATCACCTGTAGTAATAAAGTTATTTAATGATAATGAAATGTTATTTAGAATGCCTAAAAAATATAATAAGAGAAACATTCCTAAGCCAAATAATACAAGTGTTAAATTTTTAGAAACTAGCTCTACTCAAAAAGCTGTAATAAGGTATTCTGGATATACTAATAAGGAAAAGGAAAAAAGAAAAATAATAGAATTAAAAGAAATACTAAAAAAGTACGGGATTGAGCATACTAATCAATTTGAACTATTTGTATATAATTCACCTTACAAGTTTTTCAACAGGCGAAATGAAATAAGCGTTAATATCATTAAATAAAGACTAGATTAATCCGTCTCTTTAAATATTTAAACCCCTATATTTATATAACTAAATACTATTATTATGAATAAATTTATACTCTTGTTAATTGCGCCTTTTTTTCTACAATCACAATGTAATGATGGAGAATATGAAATACTATTTGACACATATAGTGGTGAGTGGGCAGAAGAAATAACATGGTCTATTATTGATAATAATGGAGAAATGGTAGTTTATTATGATGGCTCAGAAACAGAAAATGATACTTGGTATAACCAAACTGCCTGTTTAAGCACAGGGTGTTATGCTTTTCAAGCAAATGATACTTATGGTGATGGGTGGAATGAGGGTTTTGTTGATATAAGTTCTGTAAATTCTAATGTTGACTTTGGTGTTACGGATTTAAGTGTAGATTTAGAAAGTGGATTTATAGGTTATACAACATTTCAAATTAATGATTCTGAGTGTATATATAATGGCTTAGGATGTACAGATGAAAATGCTAATAATTATAATGAAGATGCCTTTATAAGTGATGATTCTTGTGAATATTCTTGTGAAGAAGGTGAATACATTCTAGAAATAGAAACTTCTACTGGTGATTGGGCATCAGAAATGAGTTGGCTTTTATATGATTATGAAGGATGGAGTGAACAAGGAGATCCAATTAGTTCGTTTCAGGGTAGTAATAATGATGAATCGTATTATACTCAACTTTGTCTAAATAACTCCGGATGTTATTTAATAGTAGGGAATGATAGTTTTGGTGATGGTTGGCAGGGCGGAAGTGTTACTATTGATTTAGATGGACAAAATATATTAAATGACATAACTATAGAAGATGGATTTGACGGATATTTCACATTTGAAGTTTATCAAAAGGGATGCGCTTGGGAATTCCCAGGTTGCACAAATCCGGATGCAATAAATTACAATCCTTATGCCAATATTGATAATGGGTCATGTATAATACCACTAACCTTTGAATTTGATGGTTTACAAAGAGAATATCTTTTGTATACCCCCGAAAATTTACCCAATAACGCACCTTTAGTATTTGTTCTACATGGTTATACTGGAAGTGCGCAAGATATTATGGCTTATTCAGGAATGAATGAAGTAGCTGAAGAAAATGGATTTGCGGTCTGTTATCCACAAGGAACAACAGACCAATATGACAACGCTTTTTTTAATGTTGATTACGCATTTCAGAATAATCCAACAGTAGATGATGTGGGTTTTATTGTAGCTTTAGCAGAGTATCTTCAAAATACTCACCAATTAAGTAGCGCCAACACATTTTCCACTGGAATGTCAAATGGCGGCGATATGAGCTACAGGCTTGCTTGTGAGGCAAGTGCGACATTTAGAGCTATTGCGCCAGTCGCTGGATTAATTATGCAAGACATCTATGAATCGTGTAATCCTGAAAATCCTGTCCCTGTATTTGAAACTCACGGAACAGAAGATGATGTATCTTGGTATGAAGGAGACCTATTTAATGAAGATGGTTGGGGCGCTTATTTAGACATACCTTCAACAATTGATTTTTTTGTTAATCAAAATAACTTAACTGATGTAGAATTCTCGGAATTACCAGATCTAGACTCAAGTGATGGAAGCACTATAGAAAGTTATATATATACATCCCCTAACTCTAATAATGAAGTTTGGTTATATAAAGTAATTAATGGTGGGCACGATTGGCCCGGGTCATGGGGAAATATGGATGTGAATATTAGTGAAGAAATTTGGAAATTTTTCAGTGAAATGTCTATATCAGAACAGTCTTTTATTGAAGAGGTTAATAATCGAAATCAAAAATTAATCAAAGTTATAGATATTCTAGGAAGAGAAACAAATAGTAAAAATTTTCACATAGAAATCTACGATGATGGTAGTGTAGAAAAGAAGTATATGATAGAATACAAAAGTCACCTAAATTAAACTTTCTAATTTCGGCACTTTAAAAACAATATTTATATAAATATTATCCCTATGAAGAAGTTATTAATACTCCTACTTATCACACCACTTTTTATTCTTTCTCAAGATAATCAACAGGCACCTAAAGAAAATCCTAAAAAAACTTCGAAATTAAGCGTTAGTCCAGAAAAACCTACAATAAGTTTAAGAGAAAAAATAAAAGAGCTTAATTCAAATGTGAATCAATACGACGTTTTATATTATACTTTTAATAATGAAACTCCTTATAATATTACATATTTTAAAAATTATACTAATCAAAACGGAATTTATTTGGGAATTGAATTCACACCTCATACATATAATGGATATAAATATACAATTTATGAAGTTGTAGATAATGTTGTTCAAATGTATGATGGGGGATCTTTAATTGGGTCATTCGGACCAACAATTGAACAAACCCATAGTGAAATCGCAATAAATTGTGGTCGAACATTAATGCTAATATATCCTTTTTGGATATCGGTAGGGGTTGGTATTAATTATATCGATGTCGATGAAAAGAGAGCACACTACTATAGCACAGGCAGTTTTTGGGACTATATTTGGATTAAAAATAAAGACGAAAGTGGGATAAATGCTTATGTTGAAGCAGATTTACAACTTAAAATACTTAAGCGTATTTTTATTAAGAGTGGAATTAGATATAAAGACGATTTAAATTTTCAGTTTGGTCTAGGATACGCTTTTTAAAAAACATAAAAAACCTAAGCTACATCAGAATTAGATTTGATATTCCTGCACTCATCTAAAACCACTATATTTATATAACTTAACTATATATTTTAACTATGAAGAGATTTATACTAATAGTAATAATTCCTTTTTTATCATTTGGGCAATGTGTTGATGGGGATTTTGATAATGATGGTATTTGTGATGAAGTTGATGATTGTATAGGAACTTGGATAACTGATTTAACAACAGGTAATTGTAATGAATTCACATCTCAAGGCGCAGATGTTTGTAGTTCATATTCAGGTTGTGAGTGGACTTCTTTTTGGAATAGTATAACTTATAGTAACTCAAATGATTGTTTAGGAAGTTATGAATTAGATAATAGCTATTGTGATGAATTGGAATTATTAATTAGTGGATGTATGGATGAATCTGCGTGTAATTACGATGAATTTGCGACATATGATGATGGGTCTTGTGAATATCCAAATGTAGGATATGACTGTAATGGTAATTGTATAGAAGATGAAGATAGTGACGATATTTGTGATGATTTGGATGATTGTATTGGTACTTGGATAGAAGATATTACTACAGGTTCTTGCTCTAGTATCACAAATCAATCAACTTGCATAAACTATGGTTGCACCTGGTCGCAGGCTGTATATACTGGCATTTGGCAATGGGAAGACCTTTGTGGCTATGAAGGAAACAGCACATATATAATTGATAATAGTTATTGTGATGAATTAGATGATTGCGATGGAGAATATGATGAATGCGGTATTTGTAATGGAAGTGGACCTGAAGAATTTTATGATTGTGCTGGTAATTGCTTAAATGATACAGATGGAGATGGCATTTGTGATGAAGTAGAATGTTTTACAGTTCTTTGTGAAGAATGGTATGAATGCATACTTGGTGAATGTATTTGTTTAAACGATATTGATTTTGATGAAATTTGTGATGAATATGATAATTGTATTGATGTATTTAATCCAGATCAAATAGATACAAATAATGATGGTATTGGAGATGAGTGTGATTATTCAAGCATTGATGATTATTTAATAAACAGAAAAATAATCCAAATAACAGATTTATTAGGAAGATCCATTAAAAACTCCCTACCTAATCAAGTTTTGTTATATCATTATAATGATGGTACAGTTATTAAATCATTTCAGTTTTAAATGAAAAATGTTTCTTTAGTTGTTTCGTGTGGTGGAGCTAGAGGTGTTTCTGCTATAGGGATTATTGAAGAGCTAGAAAAAAGAGGGTATAAAATAAACTCTGTTTCAGGTACATCTATTGGTTCAGCTGTTTTAGGAATTTATTCTTTAGGTAATTTAACTAAGTATAAAGAGTGGTTATGTTCATTGAGTAGAATTGATGTTTTTCGTCAAATAGATTTTACGGTGAGTAAACATGGTTTGATCAAAGGTGAAAAAGTTTTTAATGCAATGAAAGAATTTCTTCCAGATGAAAAAATAGAAAATTTAAAAATACCTTATTCTGCAATAGCCGCTGATGTAAATACTTTTCAAGAAATTGTTTTTAATAAAGGAAGTTTACATCATGCGATTAGATGTTCTACATCTATACCTTCTATTATGATGCCTGTAGTATCGGGTAATCAAGTGTTAGTTGATGGTGGGGTAGTGAATCCTCTTCCTTTATCTAGAGTTAAAAGGAAAAAAGGAGATATTTTAATTGCTGTAAATTTAAATCATCATTATTATGAGCAAAATGCTTTATCAAAAAAAACAAATAATTATTCTTTAGATTTTCCAATAATAGGTTCTATGATGAAATATTTTGGTCGTTCAAATAAAAAGCAAAATGTAGATAATGTAGTTGGATTCCTAAATAAAACTATATATATCATGATGCATCAATTATCCCAAAATGCCATAGATATTTATAAACCTGATGTATTAATAAATATTCCTTCTAAAACTTGTGGTATTTTTGATTTTCATAAATCTAAAGAGCTTATAGAAATAGGTAGAGAAAAAGCTATTGAACAATTAAATTTGTATGAAAATAAAATAAAAAAAGCCCCATAAATGAGGCATTTCTTTTATTAATTATTT
>MDSW01084372.1_pt1 | contig 20835 bp, 23 predicted proteins | sample 811171 | NCBI WGS metagenome assembly MDSW01 (sample SAMN05326641, study PRJNA326480) | marine metagenome | isolation source: seawater | place: Atlantic Ocean: North West | collected 2012 | reverse complement strand
TTCAGAATGACGACCACGGCGACGACAATGATGACGACCATTAGGATCATCATCACCGGCCCCATGAACATGCCGCTCCACATCATGGGATGTTCACCGGACCACCCGTAGCTCGGGCCGGCGTCCGCAGCCGCTGCGCCGACCGTTGCAAGAGTGGCACCGATCGCAGTCAGCGCCGATAGGGTAGTTCTCGATTTCATTTTTGACTCTCCTTGGTTTGAGGCGGTAACGCCAGCCCAGAGCAGCATCCCCTTTCGGGCTGTGCCATATCATTAATCTATCTGGACATCCGCCACATTGACTCAAATCAACGAATCCTCCTCCCTGAACCTGAAACCAGGCCAGATGACCTCTTCTTGACCTGTCAGTTACTCGAAGGTGCAGGCTGGCAATATCGATAGAATTCGGAGGTTCTTTATCATGGGCGATCATGCATCGCATCAGCACCATCACGCGCATGCCGTGGTTCGCGATCCGGTCTGCGGGATGGAAGTCGACCCGCAATCGGATACGCCGACGGCGGAGTATGAAGGGCATGACTACCGTTTCTGTTCGAAAGGGTGAAAGATTACCGGGCCCCCTGCGTTCGTGATTGGAGATACGGTAATTCGTGGTGCGGCTGACATGTCGACATTCGTCGACGTGATTGCCGAGGTTCGCAAAAAGGAAAAGGCCACGGGCGGGTGACACGGTGAATTGTAATATCGCTGTTAATGCTTGTATTGACCGGCAAGGGAGCTGCAGCATCTTATCACCCTTCGATCAATTTAGACCGCCTAGATGGCCGGGAATACCAGTATCTATGTGATGCGGGGTTTGAGGATCAGGCGCTTGCAGTGCCGTTTTCGGATACCGTTTGGCGCCTTCACGAATCTGCGCTCTTTATACAGAAACTTAAGCATAAGCTCACTGAAACTTCCGTTCACGGCTACGATGTGTACATTCCAATTGAGGTAGGGAGTATTTAGATTGTTTACCTTGGCATGCGTTGGCTGGATGAGCACCTTGACGATATGAATAGAACTGCAGATGAAATTGTATCCGCTGCACTTTACCGAGAGTGGCCTTGCATGACGGACAGTTTGTCTCAAAGTCAGTAGTCGTTATTAAGACGCAATCACTTTTTGAATCATCAACCCTAACTTGGAGCTGGGACGCATGAGAACAATTTTGCCACACTTAACTGTCTTGGCCGGCGCGATGCTCTTGCTTCCCCTATTTGCCTTTGGTGTGCCCGCCGCGCAAAAAGCAATCTATGAGCATCCGGTCGAACCCAAGATGACTCCTGAACTCAATCTGGGAAAGATGAACTACGAGGCTTATTGCGCTTCATGCCATGGAAAAACTGCGCGCGGCACGGACAAAGGGCCAACCTTCATCAGCCGCATCTATCACCCGGGTCATCACAGTGATGGTGCGTTTTTCGTTGCAGCTCATAACGGTGCGCGGGCCCATCACTGGCAATTCGGAAATATGGAACCGGTTCCGGAAGTAAATGACTCGCAACTTGAATCCATCGTCATATATGTTCGCGCTGTGCAGCAGGCCAATGGCGTTTTTTGAAGCCATTGTTGAAAAGTCGCCTTGGACGTGCGCCGCTACCAAAGACTTTCGTAGCAAGCTGGCACTTCGGGCCTTGACGGCTCACAACAGAGTAGGAGGCACGCCCTGTCATTCCGTTGGAAGATACGCCTCTACGGACAGCCCGCCTTCGGGCCGATTTTTCAACATAACGTCGCCACCATGCCCTCGAATGATGTTCCGGGCGACGCTTAATCCCAGACCGGCCCCACCGGTTTCACTGTTTCGAGATTGCTCGAGCCGGTAAAACGGCGTGAACACGTTCTCGAACTCTGTCTCGGGAATTCCTGGACCATCGTCTTGAATCGTGATCCGCACGCGATCGCTATCTGACGACAGTCGAATTTCGACGTTGCCACCGTATTTAACGGCGTTCCCGATCAAATTTGTCAGCGCCCGTTTAATGCTTACAGGGCGGCACTTGAGCGGCGTCTGGCCATTTGCGGTCAGGGTGACTTCGTGACCCGCGTCTGACATTTCATCGCAAATGCTCTGAAGGAGCGAGGCGACGTCGACGCGTCGCATTTCCTCATTGCGGATGTCATCACGCGCGAACGAGAGTGTCGAGTCGATCATCTTCTCCATTTCGGCAAGATCGCGTAGCATCTTTGCCTGCTGCTCATGGTCGTCAACGAACTCGGCGCGCAGGCGCAATCGAGTAATGGGGGTTCGCAAATCATGAGAAATGGCCGCGATCATTGCCGTGCGATCGTTCACGAAACGTTTTAACCGGCTTTGCATTCGATTGAACGCCGTGGCGACGTCACGGACCTCGCGCGGGCCTTCCACCGGCATGTGCGTGGCATCAACGTTCCTGCCGAGGGCGTAGGAAGCTTCCGAGAAACGTGCTAGCGGTCCCGTGATATAACGAACGACGATCATGCCAATTATGATTGCTGCGGCGATCATAATTGCCATAGACAAGACAAAACGCATCGAAAAGAAGCTGCCTGTTTCGCGCACAACTGATGCCATATTCAACCAAACGCCATCCTCAAGTCGATAGGCCGCGACGACCATCCGTTCATGTTGAGTCAAACTGGATTTTTCACCAAATAGATTGAACAAATCTCTCGCGCCGTCCCCTCGGATATATCTTATCGTTAGCTCCTGACGATCTTCCGGCTCGAGATGGTCCATTAAGGTTGCGGCGACGATAGAGTTCATCCAGTCGTCATGGTGACTTCCATCAATGACACTTCTGTCAAGCAGGCGGAGCCGAAGCTGAGGCGCATCAGCGTTTCCGGCAACCTGCTGACGTTGGTCGGGGGGGAGATTCTGGAATATCCGCGCCATCGTCGCCATTCGTTCACCGATATGTGTTTCACTCCTCAGCATCAGTGCGGTCCAGCGATCCGAGAAATAGAGCGACATGCTGATAGTGTGTGAAGCCATCAACACGACGACCAGCAATAGGAAGGTCCGGGCAGCGATGCTGTCAGGAAGCGGAAGTTTCATCGTTTTCAACGCTCGGCGTAAAAATGTATCCCCCGCCACGAACTGTCTTAATGATTTCAGGGTTTTTGGGATCGGTTTCGATCTTCTGGCGGAGCCGACCAACCTGTACGTCGATGCTTCGGTCAAACGGTGCGGCGACGCGACCGCGAGAGAAGTCCAGGAGCTGATCGCGGTTAAGAACCCGCTGCGGATGATCGAGGAAAGCAATCAGCAAGTCGTACTCTCCGCCGCTCAGATCAACCACCATGCCGTCGGCGTTCTCAAGAACTCTTTTGGTTCTGTTCAGTGACCATCCGGCGAACGTGGCAATGCTGCCCGAAGTGCCCTGGTTTTCTCCACGGGGCAGCGACTTTGTGCGCCGCAGGACCGCCTTTATGCGGGCTAGAAGCTCCCGCGGGCTGAAGGGCTTAACAAGGTAGTCATCCGCCCCCATTTCGATTCCCACGATCCGGTCCATTTCGTCACCCACAGCCGTGAGCATGATAATCGGGACGTTTGACGTTGCGCGGACACGCCGGCAGATCTGGAGGCCGTCCTCACCGGGTAGCATGATGTCGAGAACGATTAGATCTATCCGCCAGTCCCGTAGCGCTTTTGTCGCCTCCCGCCCATCGCCGGCCGTTTCGACATTGAAACCGTGCTTGGTTAGAAACTTTTTCAACAGGTCACGTATCTCGCGGTCGTCATCGACGACGAGCACATGCGGCATTTCCCTGCTTGCAATATCGTTCATATCGAAAACCTATATTGGAATTGGCGTCATTGACCTCGTCGGATTGTAACGCAGTGTAACCGGCGCCGCATCGCTCACATCCTGTTACCAGATAAAGGTCAAACAGACATCACCCAGTTACACTGAAGTGCTTCACTGCGTCCTGGCACTAACAAGCGAATGGAACAATGCGGTGGAGAACCTGATCTATTTCGGCGTATGGGCCGCAGTGATTTTCTTCATGATGCGCTTCGGATGCGGGGCGCACATTATGGGTGGCCACTCACATGTTTCGCGGACGAACGAGAATGAGAGTGAACCATTGCGTTGGGAAGCGCCCGAACAGGACAAGGATCCCGTTTGTGGTAAGATGATCAGAACAAGGACGGCAAAAAGTTCCGTCCACAACGGATCGGTTTTCTACTTCTGTTCCCGGGAATGCCGGGAAATCTTCGAAGCAGCTCCCGATTTGTACACGGGCGACAATTCCATCGATCATGAGGCTCCGCAACTGGAGCATTCAAAATGACCAAGGTTTCTGGAGATACAGGTTGGCAAATGGCCGGAGAGGTCTCAGTGGGCTCGAGGCCTTATTCACATGTATCAGTTCTCGCTCTCGGCATGTCGCTGGGTGCGTTCTTGGCAATTACGTTCGTCGCGTGCGTGCTGTTCGATCTTTGGTTCCCAGCCTTGGCAATGAACGCTGTTTGGTCTCCGCTTTTGCCGGGGTTTTCCTGGCTGAGCTGGAGCAGTTTCTTCATCGGGTTGATCGAGAGCTTTGCATACGGCTGGTACGTGGCCCTCGTATTTGGGCCGCTCTTCAACTTTTTCTCGCGGCGTTTCGGCTGAATGATCGGGCGTTTGACAGAATCAAAATACAATTATCGGAGCAGACCATGAAATTAAAGCACCACGCCTCCTCAATTGCCTTGGCAGCCATCTTTCTTTCAGTGGCCGGGCCGGCTCTGTCGGAAGAGCGCGTATATATTCCGCTGGGTTCTGAAAATCAGATCGTTACGATAGACCCGGCGACGGACAAGGTCGTAGGCGCTATCACGGGAGTGAGCGCTGTCCATGGCCTTGCCGCGACGCCGAACGGCCGCTTCCTGATAGCCGGCAGCTATGACGAAAGGCCTGCTGGTGCTGCGCCGGCAAAACCGGCGGCCGTCTCCGAAGAAGATCATGCGGCACATCACAAGGCATCGACGAAATCGACGTCTCAGTCGATCCCCGTTGTCAGCACCGTCTCGGTGATCCGCCTTCCGAGCGGCGACATCGTCCGCCGAATTGACGTGCCTGGTGCAGTCCACCATGTGTCAGTGAGCCCCAACGGACGGTCAGCCGTCGTGACCCATCCGAATGCGGACTCGATTTCAGTAATCGATCTAAAATCTTTCACCGTAGTCGCGACGGTGCAAACGGGAAGCGTTCCGAACTATTCCACGTTTTCCAAGGATAGCCGGCGTCTCTACGTTTCAAATGCCGGGGACGACGCGATCGCCGTCGTCGACACCCACAGCTGGAAAGTAAGTGACCGTATATCGGTCGGCAAATCGCCAGAACACCTGGTTCTTTCACCGGACGGTACCACGCTGTTCGTCAACAACGTTGATGATGGGTCTGTTTCTGCCGTGTCGCTACGTTCTGGCTACAAAACGCGGACTTTCTCGGTCGGTGCGGGCCTGCACGGGATCGACCTGTCCGATGACGGAGAAAAACTGTTCGTCGCATCGGTGGATGATCAGAAGGTCGTCGCAATGAAATTAGACGGAGAGCTATTCAATAGCATTCGAACGGATGCGCTACCCTACCACCTTGCGGCGGTGCGGACGTTCGGCAAGGTGTATGTGTCGAGTGTCGATGAACCGAAAATCTGGGTTTTGAAACAATCTGACCTTTCACTTGCCGGAGAAATTCAAACCGGTGGGAAGGGCCACCAAATGGTCCAAGTTACGACGGAGTAAAATGTTGTGCTCCAATGCCAATAATACGCACATCCCCGACGCCAGTTCGACGGATCGTGACGAAAGAACAAGAAGAGATTTCCTTCTTGTATCGACCACGGCCGCCGGACTGGCTGGGATGGGACTGGCATCATGGCCGTTTATAGACTCCATGAACCCTGCGGCTGACGTGCGGATTTTGGCGAACGTTGAATTTGACTTGGCCCCCATCGAAGTCGGTCAGCGGATCACAATTATTTGGCAAGGACGACCGGTTTTCGTCGATCATCGTACAGAAGCGGAAATCTATCGTGCTAAAGCCGACGACACCGCCGATTTGAGAGATCCACAACCGGACAGTGCACGCGTTCAACTTGATGATTGGTTGATCGTGGTCGGTGTTTGTACGCATCTGGGATGCATCCCGCTGGGGCAAACGCCTGGCACCCAAAGAGGTGACTTCGGCGGGTGGTTCTGCCCTTGTCACGGCTCCCACTACGATACGTCAGGCCGAATTAGAAAGGGTCCGGCGCCACGTAATCTCGATGTGCCGCCGTATCGGTTCGCGAGCAATGAGATCGTACAGATAGGCTGATCTCTGCCTGTGCGGCCAGTTCCGTGTCGGAGAACTACGATGTGGAAGCGGGGAGTGTCCAAAAGGGTTGATTGAACAGTTTTATGTTCATAGTTGAACACGAGCCATTTTAGGAGACGAGTTATGAAAGTTCACAATCGGAAATCTTACCTGGGTGGTGTTTGTCTCGCACTGTCGGTGATGTTTCTTGGAGCGGTTCCGGTTGCGGCCGGAATGCCGGTAGACGAGTTATCCCGGACGGTTGCGGCTCGCTACAATGTCGAGGTTCTAAAAGTTCTTCCGGCCGAAGAAGTCGGCGACGATATCGTCGCGGTACGCGTTATGAACCCGGCCGGGAACTCGAACGGCGCATTTCAGGTCTATACTGTCTTCGTGAGTGCCGAGACTGGGGAATTCGATCCTCGTTACGGCGAATTGGTATCGCGCTTAAGCCGAACGTCGCCGCTTATTTGGCAGCGCACGGTACCATTTACCGTCGACGATTAGGTGCTGGCAAATTCGACATTCCGTGCGGCCGACGGTGCCTCTGCTTCCTCGTGAACGGTGAAGCGCGGACAAAAGGAACCCAAGTGGCGTCGTTCGTGCAGGTGCCGCGTCGCGGATGCTTTCGCAACAATGTCCCGCAGCTGTCGTTCTCTGACACCGTCACGCTGCATCAAAATACGTATGATCGGTTCTCTGAGAAAGTCGTCGAGAGTGGGCTCCGGTTGCCGTGAAACGTGTCTCATTGATCATCTCCGAGTGTGACGGTCATTTTCCTGGATCCTGCAATAGGATGCGGAAGATGCTGTCCGTTGTGCCTGACGTAAGTGGACTGAAGGAAGCCGAGGGGTGTGGGCGCTCGTCAGGCTTACCATTTTGGCCGCCGGTTCCCGTATGCGCGTATCTGCTGCCGTCGAAGCCTTCCGAGAAATAGCCCAACGGTTTGGCGGGCACGGAGGCGGCGATCGGCGGGATGCTGCCTGTATCCACTTTCGACTCCTCTCTATGCGGCGAAGGAACCGGAAACGGATTTATCATGACGGCCCAACGTTCATAGTCGACAGGGGCAATTGGGTCCATTGTGAACACTCCTAGGCCTCCGACGCCACTCACTTCTCGGGGGCTTTCGCCCGACTTGCCGAGCGCAGCGGCGTCAATGAATGCTCAAGCCTAGCATGTGTGTCTTCCCGCATTATCTCCGGGGCGTGTTGTTTGGTAACAGTCCGCCACCACCAGCGAGTGTGTTACTTTCAGTTACCAAAATCCAAAGCAGTTTGATGAGAAATTGGTTCAGTATGACCGGAAAGCGTCAAGGAGCGGTCACTCTTTTGTGTCGATGTCATGCACTGGTAACGCGAGCCGCTTTGACATGCCGGAGATCTTTTCCATCCGGGTGTCTGGAGGAATCAAACAGATCGGGAGAAGAAATATGCAAGCCAAGGATATCATGACAACCGAGGTTGCCACCGTCCGATCGGTAACGCCCGTGCGCGAGGTCGCTTCGCTGTTGCTCGAGCGCAGGGTCAGTGCCGTGCCTGTCGTTGACGACGATGGAGAACTGTTGGGGATCGTGAGTGAAAGCGACTTGATGCGCCGACCTGAAACCCGGACCGAACGCCATTCCTCTTGGTGGCTGTCACTATTGACAGCTCCTGAGGACCGTGCGGCCTCGTATATCAAGACTCACGGTGGTCAAGCCGGTGATGTCATGACCCGGAATCTGATAACGATTACCGAAGACACGTCGCTGGGGGAGGCGGCGAACACGCTTGAACGTCATCGCATAAAAAGGGTGCCGGTTCTTAGGGACGGCAAGATGGTCGGCATTCTGAGTCGAGCAGATCTGCTAAGAGGACTGGTTGCATGGCGACCGACCCCGACCCCCTCTATGGAAGATCGAACGATCAAGGAGGCTGCCATTAAAGCTTTGGCTGAAGCCGGGGTTAGCACTGCGTTTATTAGCGTTATTGTGTCGGACGGCGTTATTTATTTATGGGGAGCCGTGGAATCTGAGTTGGAAAAAGAAGCGGCGCGCGTCGCTGTCGATAGCGCCCCGGGTGTGGTGGGCGTGCGCGAGGAAATTGCCGTGTTACCGCCCGGCGTACGCAACCTTATGGGCTCAGAATAATATAACAACGCCGCTGGTGCAGAAGAGAAGGTAGGCAGTAGTTAGATTGCTTGTCCGTTTCTACGATGAATATCTTCGTCCTTGGAGCTAGGGCTTATTTGTATTTCGCTTGGCGGTCCGCGGAAGAACAAGATGGAGCCAGGTTAATCCGATGGCCGCAGCAAAAGCTGACCCGCAGAAAATGCCTAAGCGCGCGGTCGCAAGCATCTCCACACCGTCGTATGCGAGACGAGCAACAAACAGGCTCATGGTGAAGCCGATTCCCGCAAGCAGGGCGATGCCATAAAACTGCCGCCAGGAGACGTCGGCCGGCAGTCGGGCGACCCGCATGCCGACGGCGGCCGCAGCGAAGACGACGATGCCGAGCTGTTTTCCGACGAACAGGCCGGCGATGATGCCGAGGAAGATCGGCGACATCGCGGCACCCGCGGGTACGTCAATCAGCGCCACGCCGGCGTTGAAAAACGCGAACAGGGGCACGATGCCGAGGGCGCAGAACGGATGCAGGCGCCGCTCGGTCTCGCGCACCGGCGAGGTGCACCGACACTTGGGCGATCGCATGGGTACGGCGAGCGCGATCAGGATGCCCGCGAGCGCCGGCTCGATGCCGGATTCGAACATGCCCAGCCAGAGCACCGTTCCGGCCACCACGTAGGGCACCGGATGCACGACCCCGCGGCGGTTCAGCGCCGCCAGCGCCAGCAACGCGACCGCCACGACGGCGAGTGGCCCGAGCGTCGGCACCTCGCCGTAGAACAGGCCGATGAGCACGACGGCACCAATGTCGTCGAAGATCGCCAGCGCCGTAAGGAACACCTTGAGGCCGACCGGCACCCGGTCACCAAGCAGCGCGAGAATGCCGAGGGCCAGCACGATGTCGGTCGCCGTCGGGATCGCCCAGCCTTGCATTGCGCCTGGATCCGGCGCGGCGATCACCAAGAAGAGCGCTGCCGGCACGATCATGCCGCCGGCGGCGGCGATCGCCGGCAATGCCGCCTCCTTGGCCTTCGCCAAGTGCCCTTCGCGGAACTGCCGTTTGATCTCGAGACCGGCGACCAGGAAGAACAGCGCCATCAGGCCATGGTTGATCACCTGCGCCAGCGTCTGGTCGACGATCAGCGGCCCGATGCGCAGGTGCACCGGCGTGTGGTGCACGACCCGGTAGACCCAGGCGACCGGCGAGTTGGCGGCGACCAGCGCCAGCAGCATCGCTGCCAGCATGACGAGGCCGGCGGGGCGGTCGTGCGGAAACAGGCGCCGATGCATCATTCCTCACGATCCGCTCGGCGGTCGGGGCAGCAGCCGGTCCAGGGCTCGCAGTCGGTCCGCGTGCGCATGCCCTCGCGCGGTGCCACTGCCTCTTGCCGCAGCCCCCGGACGAGGCCGATGACGATCACGATCAGGACGAGCGAGAACGGCAGCGCCGCCGCGATGGTCGCGGACTGCAACGCGGCAAGGCCGCCAGCGGTGAGCAGCACGCCCGCGATGACGCCCTCAGCCAGTCCCCATGCAATACGTTGGGCTATCGGAGGTTCTTCGGCGCCCAGCGACAGGATGGTAGTAATTACCAGCGTCCCTGAATCGCACGACGTGATGAAGTAGATCGCTGAAAGGGCCACGATCAACACGATCATTGCAGTGCCGAGAACACTTGGCGCCAGTTGTTTGACCGTCGCGAACAGTGGCAGCGATGGGTCGCGTTCTAGTATCTGTAGGAGACCGCCGCCCTCGAATAGTTCGATATAGAGCGCCGTGCCGCCTGTGATTGCCAGCCAGACGAAGGTGAAGATCGCCGGCACCAGCAGCACCCCCATGACGAACTCGCGGATCGTGCGGCCGCGGGAGATGCGGGCGATGAACATGCCGACGAACGGCGACCAGGCGATCCACCAGGCCCAGTAGAACACCGTCCAGGTCTCCTGCCAGTCGCTGTGCCGGTTCACGTCCAGCCAGGTGCTGAGCGCGATCAGGTTCTGGAAATAGTCGCCGCTCGCCTGAATCAGCGAGCCGAGGATGTGCCGAGTCGGCCCGAACGTCAGGAAGAACGCCAGCAGCACCACGCTCATCAGCATGTTGAGGTTGCTGAGGACGCGCACCCCGCGCCGCACGCCCGAGACCGCCGAGGACGTCGCGACCAGAACCACGGCCGCCAGGACGACGAGCTGCATGGTCTCCGAGGTCTCGATTCCGGCGGCGAGGCCGAGCCCGGCGGTCATCTGGCGGATGCCGAGGCCGAGCGAGGTGGCGATGCCGAAGGCCGTGCTGACGACCGCGAAGACGTCGGCGACATGACCGAGCGCGCCGTCCGCGTGCCGCCCGAGCACAGGCGTCAGCAGCGAGCGGATGGTGAGCGGCAGGCCGCGCCGGAAGGCGAAGTAGGCGAGGCTGAGCCCGACCAGCGCATACACTGCCCAGGCATGCAGCCCCCAATGGAAGAAGGTGAGACGCAGCGCCATCGCCGCCGCCTGCGGCGTCTGTCCTTGCTCGATGAACGGATTCTCCCGGAAGTGGCTGAGCGGCTCAGAGACGCTCCAGAAGATCAGGCCGATCCCCATGCCGGCGGCGAAAAGCATCGAGAACCAGGACGCCCAGGTGAACTCCGGCGCCTCGTTATCGCCGCCAAGGCGAATATTGCGGTAACGACCGATTCCGAGCCAGACGACGAACGGCAGTACGAACGCTACCAGCGCCACGTAGTACCACTTGAGACCGAACAGGGTGCTGTCGAGCATAGTTCCGAAGACGCTCGATGCCTCGCCTGTGAACGCGGAGCCGAGGCCGAGGATCACCACGACCATTGATACCGAGGCGACAGTAACGATCCGACTTGATCGCTTCGCGGCAAAATGCTCGACGCTCATTCTGGCCTTTCTTCCGTTGCCCTTAGGAGAGCTATCCCTTAGCGGATCGGGTGATGTCGAGATCACGGGATTCTGCTTCGTCCAGGCAGTGAGGTTCTAATTGCAGGGTCGAGAAATGGAAGCCGAATTCGTCGCGCAGCAGGTCATGTGCAGTTCGCAACAGAACAGTGTGATCCGCGTCGTCCGTGAGTCGTAGATGAGCAGAGAAGACATGTTGGTTAGACGTTAGCGTCCAAGCATGAACATGGTGTACGTCGGCGACGCCGTCCAATTCGCCGAGACGGCGTAAAACCTTGCCCACATCAATATCCGCGGGCGCGCCCTCCATTAGAATGCCAGCGGAATCCCGTAAAATGCCCCAAGCTGCATAGATTAGTACGACGCCAAAAGCCATACCTAGCAACGGATCGATCAAAAGGAATCCGGTGAACTCGATCACCAGCGCGGTGACAATGATCAACACGCTACCGACAAAAGTCTGGATCACGTGCCAAAAGGCGCCACGGATATTGAGATCACCCTTCTGGTCGGCATAGAGCAGGCGCAGCGAAATTACCTCGGTGGCAAGTCCACCAGCAGCCGCCAACAGCATCGGCGTCGTCGGCAAGTCGATCGGCTGGTTTAATCGCAGCGCTCCCATGACGATCACCAACACCGCCATTGCCAACAGGAAGGCGCCGTTGAGCAGTGCCCCCAAGATTTCTGCGCGATAGGCGCCGAATGTCCGCGTCTCGTCGGCTGGTCGCCGGGCAATGCGGGCAGCAACGATGGCGAGGACCACGCCGCCGACTGCCGAGAAGGTGTGGAAAGCGTCCGAGATCACGGCAATCGAGCCAGTCCAGAATCCAATTGCAAGTTCGATCAGAAAATAGATTCCGGTCAGCCAGGCGGAAATCCTGAGTGCCCGACCGCTCCGTCCCGCCGATGGCATTTGGTGGGACATCCCGTGCTGTTCCGATGCCATTCAATCCTCCAGCATGCTCTCAGACTGGAGTTTACATATAAGTGCAAACCACATCAATTTGCCGAGGAGCGAGTACACATAGAATCACGCTTGCAGCAAAAAGAATTCCCCGTGACTATTCTCTATTGTCGATCTTGCCAAGGCTTCTGCAGTTCTACCCATGTCGTGGCTTCAGGGAAAAAACTGGATTGATCGCTATCACTTTAAATCAGGCCTTACCGCCACAGGTGAGACTGCAATCGACGTTTGTCTGCTTTGCAGAAGTTGATGTGAACCGTAAAGTGACTGCTGCAGCCGTGCGAGAGGGTGTTTCTCTAGGTCGAGGTGTGTGAGGTATAGGCGTCATTCGTTCCTGTTCAGCTTGCTCCATAACAATCCTTGCTGCGATGGCTTATAAGTAGAACAGCCGCCTACAATGCTCATGCATGCAGATACCGAAAAGTTGTTGGGTTGGGCGATTAGCAATGACTCATTTGAAAATCTTATTGATCATTCACCATACGCACGCCAACGATCGTTATCGGTATGCCGATAAAATGCTCCCAACCCAGTTCCTCATCAAAGAAGATCAGTCCCATTAAGATGCCGAATATTGGTACCAGAAAGGCGAACGCATTAGCTCGGTTGAGCGGGGTCCGCTCAAGTACAGAAAACCAAAGGTAGTAGGCAAGCGCTGTTCCGACCAAGCTGAGGCCTAATAGCGATAATGTAAAAATAGGCGCCCATGTTATGTCCGACGGAGATTCGTAAAGCCAAGCTGCAGCTGCGAGCGGCATGCTTCCAATAAGCATCTGTAAGCCCATGGTCATAAGGACATCGACCTTACCTACGATTATCTTAATTAAAACATTGCTCACTGTGATGCCAAATGCCGCCAAGAGGATATAAGCGACCCCGAGCAAATAGGTCTCGTTGTTATCAGAAAATAGGCGCGGCATCGTCATAACGACAATTCCCAAAAAACCTAGAATCAAACCCACCTTGGCTCTATTTGTCACAATCTCACCAAGTGCGGCAGCCGCCAAGAACGCGGCCAAAAGAGGTTGGGTGTTTGCAATTACTGTTGCGACGCCGGGGGAAATGAATTCAGCCGCATGGAACATCCCAAGAAAACCGAGACTGGTAGCACCAAGACCAATAAATACGATCACGATCCACTCTCGACTGCTTTTTGGCAGCGGGCGGCGTAGTGCAAATGCCAGGATGATTAGCGCGGCGCCTGCGATGGCTGCCCTGAGCGCCGCGAAGCTCAGATGAGGCGAAAATACGATGCCGGCAGATATAAGCGGAAAGCATATCGCCCAAAGTAGCATTACCACGATAATCTTAGCTATCGTGACGTGGTCCATTGTCGCTTTCGATTGGTCATTGGCCATTAATTGCGATACTTCATTCCAAGATGGTGCCAATTCGATGTAGCGGAAGGTAATCCGTGATGCATGATATCGTAACAGAAAAGTACGTATGGTTTGCCTGGTCTGCGGCATTTCTTCTGCCGTGGCTGGCAGCTTTCATCGGTTTTCCTGCCCATCGTCGAGCGATGCTTTGGGCCAGCATCTTTACGACGCCCTTTGGTTTGACCGAGCCGTTATTCGTACCTGAATACTGGAATCCGCCCAGTCTCTTCGATCTTGCACAACGCACCGGCTTCGATCTTGAAAGTTTGATTTTCTGCTTTGGTATCGGCGGTATTGGTGCCGTTTCGTACAACCTCCTGACGGGGAAACGGGCAAGGCAAATGAGTTCGACGTCGCGCCATCATGCGCGTCATCGATACCATCGTCTGGCAGTGGTATCGCCGTTTCTGGTGTTTCCTGTGTTGTACCCGCTGAACTGGAACCCGATCTACCCTTCAATCGCCGCCATGATTGTCGGTGCCGTTGCAACAATGCTTTGCCGCAGGGATCTCATTGCAAAAACTTGGATCGGCGGGGTGTTGTTTTTGGCCTACTATATGGTTTTTCTTGTCGGATTGGATTGGTTGTCACCTGGCTATATTGCCCGGGTATGGAATACCGGCGCTCTTTCCGGGCTTGCGATGGCGGGTATCCCGATAGAAGAGTTTCTGTTCGCAACAACGTTCGGTGCATATTGGTCCGGTGTTTACGAGCATTTTACATGGAGAAGATTAGACAATCGGTCCACGCTGTACGCGTAACGCGTTGACCGCCGGAGGAGTGAGCCTGGGGCATGTGTTTTTCCGAAACTGTTAGTTTCGCCAGCGGCGGATTACTGGTGGCAGGGGGAGTTGTCGCCAGTGTGAAGGCCTGGAGTATCAATAAAAGATATTTGCCCATTGCGCTCATGCCGGCGTTGGCGGGTGTGCAGCAGTTTATGGAAGGTCACGTCTGGATGGGGATGAATGTGGGCGATCCATCCATGGTTTGGTGGGCCGCCATGGGCTACATCTTTTTTTCTTGGTTCATGTGGCCTGTTTGGATTCCCTTTGCCGTTCATACGCTGGAACCGCCTGATAGCCGTCGCAAAAAGACACTCCTCTGTTTTGCTGTGGCGGGTGTCATGCTCGGCCTCGTGCTTTACGTTCCGCATATCGTGAACCCGGACTGGGTCAGCGTCGGGGTCAGCAAGCAGTCACTGGCCTATGAGGATACGATGTTCCTCGATTACATCATGCCTCGCTGGCTGACCTATGCGATCTATTTGTTCCTTATTATCGTGCCGCCGCTCGTTTCTACATACCTTCACATGAGGCTGTTCGGCCTGACGCTTATCGCCGTGATTGTGTTGGTCTATGTTTTCTTGAGCTATGCCTACATATCGTTTTTCTGTCTGCTGGCAGGCATGGCGACCATCCACCTTATATACATAATTCTGCGAAACAAGTGCAGCCGCGAGTGCCCCGTGCTGTTTGGATAAATTGCAGTGCGGGTAAGATCGTGTCGATTTAGGCATGTTGGCCTAAAGCGATATGGCCGACCCCGACGGCATTCGTCATTACCTTCTAGGCATCCATTTACCGATTCCGGCGGGTGGCCCGCATCTTTGAACGGAGTGCGACTGTGTTTCAAGAATAACGGTAACATTCGGCTACTAAAACAGGCCGAGTTACATTTAGTTACCAACTTCATCTGTTAGAATATGCCGATCTGTTGTTTTATCCGGATGAACAAGGGCGTTGTATCCTTGCGGGAATAGGGCCTAAACGCGCCGGTATAAAGAAGGCCCTCATGGAGTGAATTGGAAATGACGGCTTCTAACCAACACAGCAGACAAGTCGTTTCGCGACGTAAGTCAAAAATAGGCGGGTTGTCCTCTTCGGCCAGTGCGCGGCACACGGAAAGGCGTCTGCCCCCCAAAAAAGCGCCGAAATCACAGGGGGTTCACGTGCCGAAGGACCAGCAGGCAGCGGGTGCCGTTGTTGAATCCGGTGAACGGCGCGGGGTCTCTATCGAGGATGTTCTCGCCTATCAGATAGACGTTATTGAACGAACAATCTTGTTTTGGGATGCGATGCGGCAACGCGGCGACAACATGCTGGACCACGAGCGCGCCGGCCTTCCCCCGCTTCTTGATTTCAAATACGAGCTTCTATGTGACGCGCGCACCTTCGAGCGTCCTGCCAATTACGCGTTGCTACGCATTACGGAGATTGGGGCGGACTGTTGGGAAGACTGCATCGACGAGGATAAACCCCCTGTGATTGTCGTTGACCCACGCGCAGGTCATGGCCCCGGCATTGGCGGGTTCAAACGCGATTCCGAGGTGGGAATGGCCATGCGCGAGGGACACCCGGTTTATTTCGTCATTTTCTATCCGGAGCCTGCGCCCGATCAGACACTTGCCGACGTTTTGCATGCATTGAGGCGGTTTGTAGAGGAAGTGAAGCGGAGACATCACGGAAAGTCGCCTGTGTTGTATGGCAATTGTCAGGCTGGCTGGGCCGTAACTCTGTTGGCGGCAGATTGCGAAGGCCTTGTTGGGCCGACTGTATTGAACGGCTCGCCACTTTCGTATTGGGCTGGAGAAGCGGGTGTAAATCCGATGCGCGTTACCGGCGGATTGTTAGGCGGCGCCTGGTTGGCACATATGCTGGCCGATATGTGCGATGGCCGGTTCGACGGTGCATGGCTCGCAATGAATTTCGAGAACCTGAAGCCGGAAAAAGCAATTTGGGGAAAATATGCTCACCTTTTTACCGACGTCGATACCGAACGGGAGCGGTTTCTTGAATTTGAGCGATGGTGGAACGGCTTCTATTTTCTGAGCCGGGAAGAGATACTGACTATTGTCGAAAATCTGTTCATCGGCAACAAGCTGGAGAAGGGACAGATGCGGATTTGCGCTGGGTGCATTGCAGATCTCAGACGGATCAAGAACCCTCTCGTCATTTTCGCTTCGTACGGAGATAACATCACACCGCCCCAGCAGGCATTGGGTTGGATTCCCCTCGTGTACAGCGATACGGACGACCTGAAGCAGGCCGGGCAGAGAATTGTCTTTTTAACCAATCCACACGTAGGGCATCTGGGCATTTTCGTTTCGGCGGATGTGGCTCGTCTCGAGCATAGGGCAATCCTGGAGAGCCTGGACGAGATCGAGGCGTTGCCCCCTGGCCTTTACGAGATGAAAATTCATAATCCGTCGGGCGATAAGGACTGTCACCGCCCCAATTTCGACGTTCACTTCGAGCCGCGGAAGGTTGAAGAACTGAGGGGCGACATCCCGCGCGAAGCATTCGAAAATGTTCGTCTGGTTTCCGAGTTCAACGAAAAGATCTACCAGACGTTCTTGAGCCCTTGGATGCAGGCGTATGCCAACCCATGGACGGCCGAAATGTTGAAGTGGATGCACCCCATGCGTTTCAGCCGATATGTTTCTTCGGAGAAATTCAATCCGTGGATGCGTGCCATTCACCTTCTGGCGGAAGAAGTTGCTGCCCAACGGCATCCGCTGCCAAATGATCATTCCCTGATCGAACGAGAACGGCAGTCCGTCGCCGAGGTTGGTCAGGTGTTCGAGAATTTTCGCCTGATTCGTGATCTCGCCTTCGAGCAAACATTCAACCTGCTCTATAACGCAGATAGCAAAAGCGACAATTAGGATGCCTGAAATTCGTAACTGCGATCACCATGTGAGTGATCGAAAGGCAATCCTTGTTGTCAACGCTGGATCATCTAGCCTCAAATTTGCGCTGTTCGCTCAGGGGAGCGAACCTGTTCGTCTTTGGTCGGGCGCAGCCGAACGAATAGGCCTGGCTGACAGCCGCATCCAAGCTTTCGATCGTAGCGGAAACGAGGTGTTGATGCACAGTGGTCGCGTGGCGAACCACGAAGTGGCATTAGGCTTGGTCATGCGAGAAATCGAAAACCATCCTTCCGGGGCATCTCTCGCTGCAGTCGGGCATCGCGTGGTGCACGGTGGGCAAAAGTGTGACTGTTCTGCGATTGTCACCGGTGAACTGGAAGCGGAACTGAGACGTCTTATTCCGTTGGCGCCATTGCACCAACCGCATAATCTTGCGGGGATATCGGCCGTTCGCGCTCAAAGGCCAGCTTTGCCACAGGTGGCCTGCTTCGATACGGCTTTTCATCATAGCACGCATCGCCTTGCGAAGCTTACCAGCCTGCCGAGGCAATATTTTGAGCAAGGAGTGCAGCGCTATGCCTTCCATGGATTGTCCTACGAATTCATTGTCGATTCGTTGCGTAGCAACGGTGTTGATGTCGATGCCGAACGTATTATCGTGGCGCACCTTGGCAACGGAGCTTCCATGTGTGCGCTCTCCGGTGGACGTAGCCTAGATACGACGATGGGGTTTTCGACTCTCGCCGGCCTTCCGATGGGTACCCGTTGCGGGGATATTGATCCGGGTATTCTGCTCTATCTTATGAGCGAGCTTGATATGACAGCTTCGGACATCGAACATCTGCTATATGAGGAATGTGGCCTGCTCGGTCTATCTGGCATCAGTCGCAACATGCGCGATCTTTTAGATCGGCCGGATGATACGAATGCAGTCGAGGCAATCGAGGCCTACTGTTATCAGGTGCGCCGGCACCTTGGCGCATTGACGTCGGTTCTCGGTGGAATCGATCGGCTAGTATTCACGGCCGGTATCGGCGCGAATGCAGCGCAAGTACGCGGCAAGATTTGTGAAGGGTTGGGCTATCTCGGCATCACGCTAGACAAAGAGAAAAATGCTGGCGGAGCCCGGACCATCTCCGCGACTGGAAGCGATGTCATTGTGCAGGCTTTCCCGACGGATGAAGAAATGACCATCGCGCGGCACGTTTACGGCCTGCTTGGTACTTCCGCGACCGGCCGAGAAGAGAAGGAGGCGGTATGATTATGCAAGCGACGAAGCTTGAGCACTTGGTCGATCAGGTAGGCAAATTCGCGCCGATCCGCATAGCGGTTGCAGGTGCCGCTCAGCCAGTTGTGATCGAAACATTACATGAAGCGCACGGTCTCGGCTTCATAGAGCCGCGCCTTGTCGGCGAGCCAGACAAAATCGCCAAGCTTTGCAAAAAGGCGGGTTGGAATGTGCCGCAAAGCTGGATCATTGCCGCTGCCACAGATGAAAAGGCAGCGCGTACGAGCGCCGACTTGGTGCGCGGCGGGGAGGTCGAGGCAATTATGAAAGGGCTGATCCACACGGATACCCTGATGCGAGTACTTCTTGATAGCGAGAAGGGATTACGCATTCCTGGCGAGAGAGTTAGCCATGTCTTCGTTACCGAGGTGAAGGCTTACCCCAAGCTATTGGGAATTACGGATGCAGCCATCAATATATCACCCAATCTAATCGCCAAATCGCAAATTCTTCAAAACGCGATTGACTTATTCCACGCGCTGGGTGTCGAAACACCAAAGGTTGCTGTGCTTTCTGCCGTTGAGACGATTAATCCTGACGTCGTTTCTACACTGGACGCAGCTTGCCTGACGCTGATGTCGCATCGCGGCCAGATTAACGGTGCATTGGTCGAGGGGCCTCTGGCGTTTGACAACGCCATCTCCCAATCTGCGGCTCAAGAGAAGGGGATCGACTCACAGGTCGCGGGGGCTGCGGATATTTTGCTGGTTCCTGACCTGGTTTCGGGAAACATACTGGCGAAAAACCTAGAGTACTTGGCAGGCGCGATTGCCGCTGGCGTCGTCGTTGGACTGACCGTTCCGGTGGCGCTGACGTCCCGTGCCGATCCGGCGCCGTCAAGGCTGGCTTCTCTTGCTCTCGTCGCAGCGATGCACCGCAGCGCGCCGAAAGCCTTTCCGGTAATCGACTGTCACGAACGTAGCTTCCATGCGGCTCCTCAGAACGAAGAGTCGTGTTGTCCGATATGAGAAACCTGGGGGTAGGTTGAAGGTGTATATCGCATCAGAGTTTGTGTTTTCGCGCGTGAGCGGCGAGTAAGTTTATAGAGCCGCTCATTCGGCGGATGAAAATTGCCGCTGCTTGATGTTGAAATGGCAGGCGGATGCTCGATGCAGTTTCGTACACTCAAGCCGAAGACGAGCGTTCGAGTTCGATACTATAGTGAGATCATGACAAGCACACGGCTACTCAATCAGTGAAAGATTAAGGATCAACGAAATGACGGAAACTAGACCGATGAGCCAGGTTGATAACTGTCTGAATCTGTCGGGCAGGAAAGGACTTGTGGTCGGAATTGCAAATGAGCAAAGCCTAGCTTGGTCGGCAGCAGATCATTTTCGTGCCGCTGGGGCGGAGCTTGCTGTCACTTATCTTAACGAGAAGGCAAAGCCCTTTGTTGAACCTCTGGCAAAACGGCTGCAGGCGCCAATATTTTTGCCCTGTAACGTTTCTCGTGACGGTGAACTGGAACGCGTATTCGATGAGATTCGAGATCGTTGGGGGCGTCTAGACTTCATTCTTCATTCGATTGCCTGGGCGCGGAAAGACGACTTACATGGTCGGCTGGTGGACTGTTCCGCTGAGGGATTTGCCGAGTCCATGTTGATCTCCTGCCATTCACTTATACGCATGGCCAAGCTCTCTGAATCGCTAATGGATTCAGGCGGAAGCATCGTGACGCTGAGCTACTATGGCGCGGAGAAGGTTGTTGACCACTACAACGTCATGGGGCCGGTCAAAGCAGCGTTAGAGTCTTCGGTTCGTTACCTCGCACACGAACTTGGCCAAAAAGGAATTCGCGTAAACGCACTTTCCGCAGGGGCGGTGGAGACCCGGGCTGCATCGGGCATAAAGCATTTCGATGAACTGCTAAATGAATCGCGTCGTAGGGCACCACTTCGCCGAACCGTATCTCTCGAAGAAATAGGTCGCGCAGCGTTGTTGTTGGTCAGCGATTACACATCTGCGATGACCGGTGATGTCATTTACGCGGACGCGGGGTTCCACAATGAGGGGATGGTGTTTCATTGAGAGGGAGCAGGCACGAGACCAGTCCCACAACTCGACATATCTAGGCGCACACGCAGCGTTGAAAATCGCCCGATAGTCTATTGCAAAGCGATGTATTGATTTTTCAGCCGCCCAACGCCTTCTTTCGCTCTTCGTACTCGGCCTTATCAATCTCGCCTTTGGCGAAACGCTCATTCAGGATGGCGAGGGCGTTGTCGCTGGCGCCGCTGCCGCCCTTGGCGCCGATGCCGACGCCCAGGAACTTGA
>MDSW01188999.1_pt1 | contig 20838 bp, 21 predicted proteins | sample 811171 | NCBI WGS metagenome assembly MDSW01 (sample SAMN05326641, study PRJNA326480) | marine metagenome | isolation source: seawater | place: Atlantic Ocean: North West | collected 2012 | reverse complement strand
CAAAATCGGTAGTTGCTTCGGAAGCTTGAAAAGTTAATTGGAGAGGACTATGGTTAGAAGTACCGCCGCTACTTATATCAGTGGAAGAAATAGTCATGGTTGGTCCAGCGGTGTCGATTACAATATTCTTATTATAATTTAAAGAACCACTAGCACCAGGTGTAGCCAATGTTAATGTCGCATCATTTCCAGCGGCATCCATAATGGTTCCGCTATTTAATAACAGAGAGTTAGTAGAAGCGTAAGCTAAATCACTAGATGTATCACCTGCTACTACAGTATAGTTAAATGTAAGTGTATTACTTCCAGTACCACTACTATAATTTACATCAGTACCGGTGTCAATGCTAAGTTGAGGTGTCCCCGTAACATAAACCGATTCAGAAAACACAACTTGTATAGAGATTACATCATCAGTAGTATATAATCCATCATCTGTACTAGACGTTACATTATTAACGGTTGGCACTGTTGTATCAAGAGTAATCCCATATCCATTCGTAGTTTCAGTGATTCTATCAGCTCTATTGTCGTAGATATCCAAGAAATTAACATTAAAACTTAAAGCACCCGAACTGTAACTACTGCTAACAGTAAAGCTACCGGTCCACTGGGTCCCTGAGCTGTTGCTACTGAGAGACGGGGCAAAAGTATAGCCGCCCACCGTAAAAGTAATCATATTGGTTGTACTATCACACCACGCGGACATCGCGGAATCTTGGTACGTGGTTGGTTCTTTAAAACTATTATTAGCAGTAAGTTTTAATTTCACTATATCGTTTATTTTAACCGTTGTATTACTAGTAATTTCGTTATCATTTACTATAAAAACTACAGAACTCAATTCCTTAATATTAAAACCGTAGTCGCTGTCGACGGAGTCGGTAGAAGCGGTGGGAGTGATGAAATCACTTGTTGTATTTATCAACCCGTTGTAGCCTCGATATATCATACCTTCTTTGCCCTGGGGGAAATATAGTCTGTTGCCGTCAGGAACGAACGTGGTGTAGTAGTAGGTCTGCCCATCGCCGGAGGCGGATGTGACGATCTGCGCGGGATTAATTGTCATTTGACGATTAATTATTCCTGAGGGCGTGTATTGGGTGATTGTAAACGTACGTGCGATTGAAAAATCCTGAATACCATTATCATCTGGTCTGCTTTTCCAATAGTATACATCTTCCTCAAAATCGATATTTCCCTCATCGCCGTCCGCGTCGGCCTCGCTGACCCCCATGGTACCGGTTTTGAAATAAAAAGTAACTGAATCGTCACCGTCATCAGTCAACTCCAATTCATTGAAACGTGTTTTAGACATTAGTTAATATATTATAAATTGATATTTATTTCTATTAACTACTTTATAGATTCAATAATTTCTGTTTAGAAAATTGTGCTAAAACATTCCAATCAATGCGATAGGAAGAAAAGCAGCATGCATCCATAAGTTTTTTAAATCGGTCGCTAAGAATAATATCTTGCAATAGTTTACCTTCTTCTATATCATTTACAACAATAGCCATTGCACCATGAGTCATACCATATTCGCCTTTTATATCTAAAACACAATGGTGTGCACCTCCTTCGCCAAATATAACCTTTGGTATACCAAAATGACCACGATCGCATACGGAGGAGAACCGATATTGTATTCCTTTTTTAGGAGTAGAATGGATAAGAGGAAAAGGAAAAGCATCGCTTTTCAAATTGCTAACCCATTGTTTTTCTAAAGGAAGGTTTTGTTGGTCGGCTTTATAGGCCATACGATCGTATAAAACATGAATGCGAGGTTCATCGCGTTTAGCAATAAGATTCATAACAACTTTAATATTAGAATTAGGTAACCATGTATAAAACGGTAAATAAAATATATTTGTTTCCTTATATTCGTCGTGTACACGAGTATGTGCGTTACATTTTTTGTTTTGTAGTAAGTACCAATCGAATCGCGTATTACATCCCAGTTGTTGCATACCTTGTTTTTTATTTTGAATAGATAAGTATATCATTTGATTTTGTTTGGTTAGGATGGTAAAAAGAGTACTATTGATGCTTTTTTTAGGACAAGGTTTACGCCAAGTAGGTGGGTGCATAAATAATAGGTAACCATTGGGAATGAGAGTGTGATGTAGAATACGTTTCAAAAAGTGTTGCCATTGAGTTTTCCCGCATGTTTTTTCTCGCGAAATGTTAAAGGGAGGATTCCCCACAACAATATCAAATGTCTGGTCGTAGGTGAAAAAGGATTGTTGATATATATTTGCTTTTTCCCCAAACAATTGGCGAGAAAAATCAACGTTGGTTTCGTTGATTTCTACCATAAAAAGCATTTTTGTAAGAATATGAGTTTCTCGCTTTAAATCATCCGGTTCCCATTCACGAAGTTCTCGCCAAAGACGAGAAAACACAATCATCATGAAATGACCTGTACCATTTGCTGGATCCAACCATTGAAGTCGTGGATTTCTCCATATATGTATAGGAATGCTCTCTACCATGGTACGTACTAAAGTAAAAGGTGTAAACACTTCTCCATAGGTTTGTTTGTTTTTTTGATTAATGGATTGATTATAATGTTCTATATAGGATTCAATAGCATCAATAATCATATATAGCATAGGGTCATAAGTTAAATCAGAGTAAATAAACTAAAATCGTATGTTCTTATCATTGCATTAGGAATAGTAAGAGACCTGTTATGGATAGCATATTCTTTTTGTTGTGTTAGGCAATGGAGACCATTATCACTAGATAACCAACAATCTTTTACGAGTGTATATAGTTGTTTTGCGGTAGATTCAGTAATTTGTTTGGTCATGCTATTTTGATTTTCCATAGAGATAATTTCAAGTAAAACCCCGTGAACTTGTTGGTAGGAGCAAGATAAGATAGTTGTAGTATTGTTGTAATTTAGATGGAGCCACCATTCCCACGGGCGTAAACGGGTATCTATACCGTCATTTCTAGCATTAATCACAGAATCGTTATCGTAAATAGAACGTTTATTGTGATCCGTATTGATAAATAGTACGTTAGTAAAATTTCCGAAAAAAGTAAAATCCCCTACTGAAATAGAAAGATAAGGACACGAACTGCTAATTGTATCTATATTAAAAGATAGGTTATTTTGTTGTAATAGTTTATCATAATATTGTTTGTGAACTTTTGCAATTTTTGTATCAGGAATTTCGTATAGACATTGGCATAAAATTTTTTTATAAGTAGGATCATATTCAAAAATACGTTTCCATATTTCTTGTGGTAACATTATACATAAAGTTAAATTGTTTTTATACTAAAATAGCATATGTAAGTAGTTAATATATTTTTAATCAATTTCTTCTATTATAGGGCCTTCATGTACTACATTACTAGGTGCACCGCCCATACCGGGCATACCGGGCATACCGGGCATACCGGGCATACCGGGCATACCGGGCATACCGGGCATACCGGGCATACCGCCCATACCGCCCATACCGCCCATACCGGGCATACCGCCCATACCGGGCATATTACTTATATCTGGCATACCTTCAGGTAGAGTACCATCTTTTTTATATCTATCATATGCCGGAATATCTTTAGCAGGTGTGTTTTTTAATTTTTCGTAAATTGTATTAATAGATTTTTCCACTTCTTTTTGTTTATTTTGATAAGAAATAATATCTGCGTCAGTATTATCTGCTAACCAGTTTTCGCATTTAGAGATTATAATAAATAATTCATTAAGTAGTTTCTTATGCATATTATCTTTTATTTGTTTTTCATTCATAGTACATTTTGTAGTTAATATATAATTTTCTAATTTCCCGCGTGCTTCTATAGTAAGTCGTATGGCGTCATCTTCAGCTTTATATTGTTCTGCTTCTTCTAGCATACGTTCTATATCTTTTTCATTTAAACTTCCGTTGTCATTAGTAATAGTAATTTTTTCTTCAGTACCACTAGATTTTTCGACAGCACTTACGTTTAATATACCATTTGTATCTACATCAAAAGAAACAACAATTTGAGGTTGTCCTTTAGGCATAGGTGGTATATTATTTAATGAAAATTTGCCTAATAGGTTACAATCTTTTGTCCTACTTCGTTCACCTTCATAAACTTGTACGAGTACGCTAGATTGGTTATTTACAAAAGTGGAGAATGTTTTACTTTTTTTTGCAGGTATAGTAGAGTTTCTTTTAATAAGTGGAGTCATGATACCTCCGTCGGTTTCTATACCAAGTGATAAAGGTGCTACATCTAGTAGTAATAATTCTGATATTTTTTCAGATTTGTTGTTACCATTAAGAATAGCAGCTTGTACGGTTGCTCCATATGCTACGGCTTCATCAGGGTTAATAGAGTTGCATAGTGATTTACCGCCGAAGAATTCGGAAATAAGTTGTTTTATTTTTGGAATTCGTGTAGATCCCCCGACTAGTACAATTTCATTTATATTATTTTTAGATATTTTAGCATCTAATAATACTTTTTCAATAGGGTGTATACATTTTTTAAAATAGTCATTGTTTAGTTCTTCGAATTTTGCACGTGTAATAGTAGAATAGAAATCAATATCTTGATATAACATATCAATTTCTATATATGCTTGAGTTTGTGTAGATAAAGTACGTTTAGCACGTTCGCAAGCTGTTCTAAGACGTCGTAGTGCTCTACTATCGTTTTTTATATCATGTTTATTTTTGCGTTTAAATTCATTAATAAAATGGTCTACCATACGATTATCAAAATCTTCACCTCCTAAATGAGTATCACCTGCAGTAGATTTAACTTCAAAAATACCATCATCAATAGATAGTAGAGATACATCAAAAGTACCACCACCTAGATCAAAAATAAGAACATTTTGTTCTTGTGTTTTTTTGTCAATACCATATGCAATAGCTGCTGCAGTTGGTTCATTAATAATTCTTAATATATTTAAACCTGCAATAGTCCCAGCGTCTTTTGTTGCTTGTCGTTGAGAATCATTAAAATAAGCAGGTACAGTAATAACTGCATTATTAACGCTTTTTCCGAGGTAACTTTCCGCAATTTCTTTCATTTTTATTAGTATCATAGATGATATTTCTTCAGGTGAGAAATTTTTTTTTTCTTTTTTATAGGTAACTTGAATAAGAGGTTTATTTTTTGAATCAGGAATTACTTTAAAAGGCCAATGTTTACTATCATTTCGTACGTTTTCATTGGTAAATTCTCGTCCAATAAGACGTTTTGCATCAAATATAGTATTTTTAGGATTCATGGAAGCTTGATTTTTAGCAGCATCACCAATTAATCTTTCAGTATCATTAAATGAGACGTATGAAGGAGTTATTCTGTTACCTAGTTCATTAGCAATAATTTCAACACGTTCATTTTGCCATATACCAACGCAACTATAAGTAGTACCTAGGTCAATACCAACACATTCGCCAGTAACCGTCATATAAATAAAAATATATAAGTAGTCTCTATATTATTTCAACAAATAATAACGTCATAAATTGAAAATAACAATAAAATATAAAAACTATAACAAATAGTATGATAAGTAAATATGCAAAAAATGCAAGTACTTTGATGTCATGGTCGTTACGGAGGGATGTATTAAAACCAATACAATGTTATATAGATAAAGAGTATACGAATCCAAAATATCCATATATTAAATGTGATTGTATAAAATATTGCAAACATTCACCAAGACCATCAAATGAAAAATATTATTCCTCATATCAAGTAGTAGAAAATACAATATATACAGTAACACCAGTAAATTCTCCATTATCGGATAAAGAGGTAGTAGTTATGTATCTTTAACTAGTTAAGCATTTACTATACCATTTCTTTTGTTTAGATATAGGTTTTAAAAATATAGTGTCGTCTGTAGTTGTATTAGGTATATTATTGTCATTATAAATAGTGCTTATAATATCATTAAATAGTTCATCTATACCAGTATTATTTTTTGCAGAAACATGTTTAATTTTTTTTATAGAATGTAAAGAATTTATTTCTTGTATATGGTTTTCGTATAAATTGGAAGGTAAATCAGATTTATTAAGAGCGATAAATATTGGTATATTAGATATGTTTTGTTTAATAGAATTTAACCAATACTTACATATAGTAACAGAAGCATGATTTGTAGTATCTAATACTAGAATAATAGCAGAACAATTTCTGTAATAGAGAGGTGTTATAGTTCTATATCTTTCTTGTCCTGCTGTATCCCATAGTTGTAAGTGAATTTCTGATTTATTATATTTAAATTGTTTACTAAAGTAAGCAGCACCAATAGTACTTGTAGTATCTAGTGTATAATTATTGTTAAAATATCGGTCTGCTATAGATGATTTACCTACATTAGATTCACCTATAATACAAATTTTATAATATCGAAAATCCATATTATATAGTATAATATATATATATTTATATAATGTCAGTGTTTGATATAAAAGAAATACGAGAATGTATTTTAGATTTTGTATATCCAAAGGTTGTAAAAAGAGGTATGTGGATAAAAGCATATCAAACTATGTTTATAAATACATCGAATCAATGGAGAGTATTACAAATATATAGAATAACAAAAAATATAGATAATTCGTATACAATTGTTATAAAAACAGAATCAAATGAAAGAGAGGATAATAATAGATGGTATTGTGTATATAGTTATTTGTATCCTTATCATGGTGATATAATTAAAGTTATTAAATATTAATTTGTTAATAAAATATAATATTTAATTTATAAGCATATTTTATGATATGGGTGAATGATTTAAATCATTATTATTATTACTTAGTTTATCTTTCCATGTAAGAATATTTATTTGTGCGTTTTCTTTCCATGAATGTAGATTAGTTGTAATATTAGACAGAATATTTTCTTCAAATGATTGATTTAAAATTTTGAGTTGTATGATTTGTTGGACTAAATTAATAAAATAATATAAAACGATGATAATAAATATGTATGTATATGGCATATTTATTATATATAATAATCTCATTAAGTATAACACAAGTAACCGCGTATCAATTACCTATGATTCAACAATATCATCGAATACCAAAATTGTTGAAACAAGTAGATAATCATAAACATTTAAAACTAGGTGCGTCTATTATAGCCGCACATGGGATAACTGATATAGTGTCAACGCATCCGTCTACCTTGGCAGTAGGATATTTGTCAGGATTTACGTTAACGTATATTTCGCCGATAGATTTACGATATATATGGTTGGTATTAGGTTCAACATATCATTTTAGTAAGGATATGATAGGTCCATTTAAATTAATACAATCGTTATGTTTACATGAGGTGTTTATAGAAAAACCAAAGTGGGTATATTATTATTTGTTGTACGTGCATACACCATTGCATTATTGGCGTTTTTTCAGTATTCCAGGAAATATAATATTTCTACCGTCATGTATTTTATTTACGTGGTTGATATATAAATTACCTTTTCATAATTATAACAGTATATGGTTATTTCCGGTTTTAGGTCATATAATGATACATTAAGAAAAAATTAATAATATTGTGTAATTATATGTCTAAAATTGGATCACTAGATAAGTTGTCTAATGCGGAGGCGCGTGAATTGGATAGTTTTAATTTAGATGACGGTGGTATGTTAAATGATCATTATGTAGAATTACCAGAAACAGAACCAAAAGCACCAAGAAAGTGCACGTGGGATGAAATAAAAAACGATACATTTTATTATATTTTTAGTATGATTATAATATTAAATTATTAATATAATTATATAAAACTAATAAATAAATATAATAAAATGTATCGTGCATTGTTTCGTAACGTGAAATCTCGTATTCCTAAGATTTCTGATACAGAAATGATAGCATTACAGAGTGGAACAACGTGTGTAGATCGTGATATATTGTGCGGAACTTATCGTTTTCCTACGCCATATATTGGAGAAACGAAGTTTTCCAAAACGAAAACAGAATTTTTGTTAAAGAATATGGAAAATAAGCCATTATATCCTAATGATGATGATAATTATTGGATCAAACATTTGGCGAGAAATAATTTTTTTAGTTTTTTAATTGATGAGAGTTATGGTGGTATAAAGTTATCGGTAAATGAAATGTCTGCATTGTTAACCAAAATAGCCAGTGCATCTCCAGCGATAGGTGTCGCTGTTATGGTACCGAATTCCTTAGGACCAGGCGAATTGCTTATTCAATATGGAACGGAGGAACAAAAACAGAACTATTTACCTAAATTAGCGTCTGGTGAGTGTATACCTTGTTTTGGTTTAACGGGACCTAACAATGGTTCAGATGCAACAGGGAGTATAGATAAGGGTCTTGTAGTAGATGTAGATGGTAAGTTAAAATTGCGTGTTCATTTAAATAAGCGATATATTACGTTAGCACCAGTGGCAAATTTAATGGGTATAGCATTTGAGTTAGAAGATACCGCAGGATTACTAGGAAGGTCGGGGGTTACCGTTGCTTTGGTAGAACGAGATCATCCAGGTTTAATTCAAGATACGCATCATAATCCGTTAAATGCTGGATTTCCCAACGGAACGATTAAGGGTGTGATAGATATTGATTTAGATCAAGTGATAGGTGGAGTAGATAATATAGGTAATGGTTGGAAGATGTTGATGGAATGTTTATCGGCGGGTCGTGGGGTAAGTTTACCGGCGACGGCAAACGCCAGTAGCAAAACGGCAACGTATGGTATTTATCATTATATGAAGATACGTGAGCAATTTCGTATGCCATTGGCGTCCATGGAAGCCATTCAAGAGAAATTCATGCGGATGATGTATCATACGTGGGTAATACAATCGTCTGTAGAAATGACGAATGATTTATTGGACGAAGGACATTCGCCAGCGGTTGTAAGTGCGATAATGAAGCAACAAACAACGGAGCGGGGGCGTGAAGTCTTGAATGATGCCATGGATATCCATGCTGGAGGTGCGATATGTATAGGTAGGAATAATTTCCTGGAAGGATTTTATCGGAGTGCGCCTATAGGTATAACCGTAGAGGGTTCCAATACATTGACTCGTAGTTTAATTATATTTGGTCAAGGGTTAAATAAAAGTCATCCACATATATTTCCGTTGTTGGAATCAATATTAAATGATGATATAGGTGCATTTAAAAAGAGTTTTAATGCATTGGTGTTTCATAGTGTATCATTATATATTCGTAGTTATATGATGTTGGGTAAACAATTGGATCAGGAGATAGTTCGTTTTGCTGCATTAACAAATATTGTAGCGTTAAAAGGGGGCGCGTTAAAACGAGAGCAACAATTATCGGGAGATATGGCGGATATGTTTAGTAATTTGTATTTGGCGGTAAGTGTAAAATATTATCAGAAAAAACACAACGTTTCAGAGGTATATACGGATTATGTAGTAAAGCGATTGTTAAATGAAAATAAAGAAAAAATGAATCGAGTGATTGATAATTTGGGACCAGAGCGATATTTGTTGTTACATATGAAAAGAACTCCTTGTAGTCAATATTATGATAATGAGCGAGCGATGTTTGATTATATTATGTTAACCCCAAGTTTAATGGAAGAGGTTAAAAAGAATATTTATACCAAGGGTACTGTATTGGAGGATATGGAAACAGTAGTAAATCAATATAAAAAAGGTATTTGGGACAAAGAGTTAGCGGACAAAGTAATACAAGTAGGTGAGTTTGAGAATAATCCGAGTGAAAAATCGATTATATACTTATGATATAAATGTAAATAAAATGTTGAGATTATATATAGATGCGTGTAGGAGGTTTATTATTATTATTGTCATTATACAATGTGAAAGCATTATTACCACAATTATCAAGGCGCAGCATGATAGGTAATATAATAACTATGTCAAATATAGTACCCAATAATAATAAACCATTAAAAAATCTGGTCATCAATTCGAGTGCGGAAGAGAGTAGTGTAAGCGAGGTGGGTATCATCCAGGATGTAAATAATGATATTTATTTTTATGCACCAGTTACGCAGAGAAGTTGTTTTGAATTAAAAAATAAGTTAATGGATTTGGATGCGAAAAGTAAAATATTTCAAGTACAATACAAAATAGATCCTCCGCCTATTCATTTACATATTCAAAGTGAAGGTGGAAGTTTGTATCATACTTTATATATCATAGATTTAATACGTAAGATGGAAACACCAGTTTATACTTATGTGGATGGATTTGCTGCGAGTGCTGCAAGTTTAATGTCGGTAGTAGGTGCGAAGCGTTACATGACGGAAAATTCATTGATATTAATCCATCAGTTGTCGGGTAGTGAGTCAGGTAAGTATAATGAGATGCAGGACCAAATGTCAAATATGAGTATTTTGATGTCTATTATCCGTAAGATATATTTAGATTATACTAAATTGGACGAAGGCACGTTGAATGCGTTGTTGCAAAAAGATTTGTGGTTGGATTCAAAAACGTGTTTGGAGTATGGATTAGTGGATGAGATTATTTAGAATAAAATTTAATTCTTGTTATATTATATAAATAATGGATACCCCAAAAAATACCGTAACGAACCCTGGTCCACATGGTGTCGAAGTTCCTTATACTGAACTTAAAATAGGACATGATTACTACATTACTAAATGGTCGCCGAAAGGTTTGAATTGGGAAAAGGAAGAGGAGTTGGCTTTAAGGAAGTAGTGATATATGATGGTAACACTGACCTCAATTCAACCAAAACAGGACTTAAGGAAGATTATGTTAAAAAAGGTGATCCATTAGTTACGTTTGAAAGTGTAGAACCAACTCACGATAAGACTGAGAGTCTCTTATTCAAGAACGTAACCCATTTTAAACCATACAATGAAGGAGCAAAAAAAGATATCGGGTTTAAATTTCATGATGTAGGTTCAATAACACATATCGCACCATTGGTATTGAGTAAGGTAGAACAACAACAAGCGCGCAAAGACGCTCCAAAAGTTCCTGCATTACCCGATGATCTGCACCAAGTAATAGGTCAATATGGGGGTAAACGTAATAAGAAGAAAAGGAGAAAAACTAGACGAACAAGAAAGGGTACACGAAATAGAAAGAGAACAAGAAACACTAGACGAAAAAGAAATAAACACTATAAATAGAAATAAAGATATTTTTTTATATAGTATAATCAAAAATGGATATATTATATCAACTACCTTTTCCAAAAGAGGTTTGTAATAAAATATTTATGTTTGCATGTAAATCTTATAATCTATATTAAATTTTATTTATAATATATATATGTGTTTTAATAAGGAATCCTCATTAATAGCATTTATTATTCCAACATTAATAAGTATAAGATTATTAATGTTTAAAAATGATAAATTAAAACAACTGTTTGGTGTGTTTGGTATTTCAGTTGCAATTATACAATTATTTGAATTTTTTATTTGGAAATATTATAAAATAGAAAAAATAAATGATTTTTTTTCACGATTATTAATAATAGTAACAACTATTCATCCATTATTATTTTTTATTTTTTATAAGTGTTTATATAATAAAAATATAGAATATGAATTTATTATACTATTAGTAATTTATTTTATTTTATCAGTAAATAGGATTAAATATTATTTAAAAAATAATAATAATTTAATAACTAAAGTTGGTAAATCTGGTAAATTATTATGGCCAGATAAAATAAAAAAATACGATTTTGGTGTAGTTGATGATATGTTGTACGTTTTAATATCTGTAATATTATTATATAAAGTATATAAATTAGATAACAGACTCTTAATTATATTTAAATATTATTTTGTTATTTTTTTTATTACAATGTCATATATTTATTATTTACAATCTACAACATTTGACACATTTAATGGATTATTTAATACTTTATGGTGTTTTTCAGGAGTATCTATACCATTAATAACATATTTTAGTATATAATTATAATTATAATCTATATTAAATGTTTGACCCAACTAAATTACAAGCGAATCGGGTTACTGCATCAAATGTTATATTGATATGTGATAATAGTTAATATAAAAACCTATTTATATTATATATATATTAATATGTCTGTAAAAAATGTATTAAATGTTTTTAATTACGAAAAGAAAAAAATTATTGTTAAAAATTCACCAGATAGTCAATGGAATGGTGAATATGTAGAGGGTAAAGTAAAGTGGAAGGATAGTGGAACTATAAGTTATGTAAAGGATAATAAACATCATATTTATAAGTACAATGATTTATGGCGATTAGGAGAAAGTGGAGTAAAGGTTTATAAACAATTAGGGAGTAAAATCAATAATGAAATAAATTTATATAATGACTATATCAATATATGTTTCTGCAGCGACGAAAAATTAATATCGTTCATACCAGTTGTTATTAATTCTATACAGAAAAAAAACAGACAAAATAATATAAATATTCATTATGTTCATAATATAATTGATAAAACAAAAATAAATGAGTTAGAAAAATATATTAATGAATATGATAATTTAACTTTTTTTAGTTATTATAAAACTTGGGATAGAAAATATAAAGGATTGCATCATGTAAGTGTCGCAACAATGTTACGAATCTTTATTCCAGAACTTTTAAAGTGTAATAAAGTAATATACTTAGATATTGATATTATTGTTAATTTAGATTTAAATGAGTTTTATAATATTGATTGTGGTAAAACAGGTATTGCATTAAAAAATTCAATTGATCAAAACTGGGAAGGGATTTTTGATAATACATCAGAAAAAAAAAGTGGTAATTGTGGAGTTATCGTAATGAATTTAGAAACTTCAAGAAAGAATAATTTTACTAAAAAATGTTTAAAAATCCATTCCAAACATGAAAATAGACATGATCAATATATTATAAACAAGTATGTTGATGGTAATCATAAAGTATTAGAACCTAGGTTCAATATATTTTTAAATAAAGATGATTATTTACTAGAAAAAGAAACAGAATTTATATTACATTATGTTGGTTCAAAAAAACCATATTTTCATAATACGGGTAAATACCAATATTTATGGGATGAAAATGATGATGTTGATAATAGTAATAAGAAAGAATCTATATCAAACAATATTCTATCAATAAATCATCTAATTAATAATTCAATAATTGATGAATTATACTATAATATGTATAATATAGAAACAACTAATATTGATACAAGAAAAATTATTAAAAAAAAAACATTAACTAATTTTTATAATAAGAACAAGAATCAATTTAAAAATGAACTTTTAATTATTGATTATTCGGGTGAAGGAACACAATTTACAGAAAATATCAATTTTATGATAGATATATTAACTAAATTAAGTAATAAAAAAATAATATGTTTATCAGCTAATTATTTATCAAATAGTAATAATATAAAATATTATAACAAGAGTTGGAAGAAAGGATTACAATTTTATAAACCTGTAAATTATAATAAAACTAGAAAAAATAATTTTTTATTAATATCAGGATATACAACACATAAATTCCGTAAAAATAAACTAATAATATTATTATATCTTTTTAAAGAAAAAATATTAGACAAAGGAAAATTTTCTCTAACAAATATTAAAAATTATGATAGTTCATTACAAGATCATTATATAAGTAATAAATTTACTGATTTACCTGATGTTGAAAAAAAATATTTTGAAGATTTAAAAAAAATATCACCAAAAATTATAGATATAGATCCTGATGATAAAAAAATTAACAACACAAATAAGATTTCTGAAAAAATGATGGAAATAATTAAAGATACGAATTTCCATATCATTCTTGAAACTGAATATACTGACAGTACTAGTATATTATGCAGATATACTGAGAAAATAATTAAAATATTAGCATTAGGATCACCTTTTATTGTTTTTGGTTGTTATAAAGTTTTAGAATTATTAAAAAGAGACGGATTTAAAACTTTCAGTCCATTTATCAATGAAGAATATGACTTAATCGATAATCTTGAGTTAAGAACTCAAGTTATAATTAAAGAAATAAATCGTTTATGTGAATTATCTCAATTAGAATGGGAAAAAATTCATGAAAAAATGATAGATATTCAAAAACATAATATAACAATTTTAAAGAGATTAGTTAAAAGTAAAGATTTTATCTATAAAGATAATTATACATCAATGAATAATAAACTTATATCCGAGAATATATTTAATACTGGTAAAACTATTTTATCAAAAACAACCATTGGATATGATGAAAAAAGGATAAATGAAACACAACCATATTACAATATATTAGCTGGTTTTATTGAATACTTTAATATTAGTAATGTAATTGAGATAGGAACACATAAAGGGGGAAGTGGATTAGCAATGATGAAAAGTAATAATAATTTGCAATTAGTAACAATTGATGTTGAAGAACATACTATGGCTATAGAGAGATTAAATAAATATGATACATGTAAAAGATTAATAGGTGATTCATTATCAACTGAAATACAAGACAACGTTAAAGAATATTTTAAAAATATAAATGGTAAAACATTGCTATATATTGATGCTCTAAAAGATGGAGAATGGATTGAAAAAAATATTGAGTTTTATAATTTTGTTAAACCAGATTATATAATTCTTGACGATATAACTATTGATAAAAGTATGAAAAAATGGTGGAATAATTTTTCAAAAAGATATAATTGTTTTAATTTTGTAGATTATTTAGGAAGAGAATGTAGAAATATTTCTAAATTAGATTGTGGTTTTGGTTTAATATTTAATCAATAGTTATAATTTTTTCATAATTATATCAACTTATTATATAAATATGAATTTGGGAATCTTAGTTTATAATAGTTCTTACTATAAGAACGCTTCTTGTAATATTGGTGATTATATTCAATCATTAGCAGCTATAAATATATACAGAAAAATTATACAAGATTTTAATCATACAAAATATGAAATGAGGAAATTTTTAGAGTTAGTAAATACAAATACAGTACCTAATTTTAATTTTGTTTTTATAAAAAGAGATAACATGCATGATATGGATCAATACAGAGGATATACTAATATTATTACAATTATGAATGGTTGGTGGTTACATCCGTACAATGCAGCAGGAGATATTAGTTTTAAAATTCCTTCAATTATTACTCCTATATTTATTTCATTCCATATAGCTAATGATAAATTACTTAATAAAGAATATATTGAAGAATTAAAAGTTTATCAACCTATAGGTTGTAGAGATATAAAAACTACCAAAAAACTAATCAGTAGAGGAGTAGATGCGTATTTTAGTGGATGTTTAACCACAACAATTGATTTTTTTAAATGGAAAAAAGAAAACAATAATATTTATTCTGTAGATACAAATGTAGTAGGAAATATTAAGTTATCTCATGCTAGTAAAAAATGGAAAAATATAGATTGTAAAAAGGGTCTAGTTGATGCTCTAGATATTCTAGAGAAATATAGTAAATGTAGATATGTTAATACATCAAGATTACACTGTTTTTTACCTTGTTTGGGAATGGAAGTACCTGTAAATTTTGTAGCACCTTCAGGTAATTCTAAAATAAAGAATTGGGGATCTAAAGATAGATTTGATGGTCTTCGTGAATTACAAGAAGATTCAAACAATTTAAATAAAGTACAAACTGAAATACAATCAAAAACTATTTTTGAAGTTAGAAAAAGACTATTTGGTAATGTATTTAATACCATATATTAGTTAAAAATATAGATATATATATAGTAATGGATAATATACCAGAAAAGGTACGATTTTTAAAAAGGGACAATAATTCATCAAACGATAAATTGTTATATTTTGATATTTTTAAAAAAAATAATGAATTATTTTTGATAATTCCCGTGTATAACAAAGATATTGAATTTATCAATAAAATTAAAATTATTAATAATGGATGTGAATTAATATTAAAAAAACAAAAGTTAAAACTAGTCTATGAACCAATTATAATATTAATATATGATTTTAATTCAAATAATAATAATATAACCGTTACTTATAATAATATAGTTAAACATTATGAATTAGAGAATATAAATACTAATAAAATTTATAAACTAACATTAACGACTATATTTAAAAGTGATTATTATTTATTTGATATATTTTACAATTATTATACAAAACAAGGAGTTGAACATTTTTATATGTACTATAATGCAGAAGTAGATAAAAAAATTAAGGATATATTTTTAAAAAAAGAAAATGTAACTTTAATAGAATGGAATTTTGACTATTGGATTAATGGAAAGGATATTGTCTCCAAACATCATGCACAATTGGGAAGTTTGCATCATGCTATTTATAGATATGGTAAAGATGTAACTGAATATATGATATTTTGTGATTTTGACGAATATCTATTACCTCCAAACAATAAATTAATTAATATGATAAAAACAAATCATGATACTTATATATTTTTTAATATTTTTAGTGAATTATTAGATAATAATATAAATAATAAATCAGAACTTCCAATTAAATTTAAAGTTGGACAAAAATTTAAAAAAATTAGAAAAAGAACAAAATGTATTCATAAGTTAGATTCTATTGATATAATTGATATTCATGATTGTTATTTATATTTAAAATCAAATAGTAAAATAAAAGTAAATAAGGATTACAACAATAGTATGTTTCATTTTTATAGAGAGGGTAATCAGATAGATGAAACATCAACCGCAGGAAAAAAATTTGAGTGTAAATCTATTATTAATATTACGTCAAAAAAACATTTATTATATGATTTAATTAGTGACTTAATAAACAATAGAAAATATAGAGATAAATATTAAATATAAATTGAATAAAACATTTATTATAATTATAATCTATATTAAATGTTTGTTCCAAGTAAATTACAAGCAACCCGAGCTACAGCAGCAGCTAAAAGGAGAGTACAAAAATGGGCTTTAGAGGTATTAGATAAAGAAAAAAATAAGCATTATGATGCATTGACAAACGCTACGATTAATATCAGAGAAATTCAATGTAACGATCCTTTATGCGCAACCACAGGTGAAATAGATACAGTGGTTTCTCTAACAACTCCATTGATAAATCTAACAAGTAAAATTCTTAAATCTTGTGTGAATTGTACACAGGTTGATGTAATAGAGGCAGTTACAGAGTTGTGTCGCAATGCAGGTATAAGGTATTCAAGTGATAGTGCAAATAATACTACCAGAAAACAGTCACGAATGTCTTCAATATCTTTACCATCACAAACACGTCGTCGTCTCCTTGAAAAAGATGATGATGAAGCCAGTGCAATGCGCCGCCAACATCAAAACGGAGGCATTTCGTGTCCATGTTGTAATCCAGACGATCCTGGGTTTATAGTGGACAAATTTCTTATGATGTGATGATATAAAATTGAAATCAAAAATATATGTTTGATATAGTATAACCAATAATGGATATACTATATCAATTACCTTTTCCACAAGAGGTTTGTAGTAAAATATTTATGTTTGCGTCTAAATCACCACATCATAATACTCTAGGTAGTGTTGCAATAAAACATATAATAACATTTGAATTATATGACAAAGTTATGGCGAAAGGGGGCCTTGTGCTAGATAGCGACAGAAAGGTGGTGATGTTTTCGATTATTTAGTTTCATAATGAACGTTGGTGCTTGATGAAAGAGGAATGAAAATATATGATTTTTAACATCTTTCATTTAAAGACGCTGATGAAGTTGACACGTATTAATCTCTGCTCTACTGCTGTCAATGGGGACATTGTTAACCTGAAGAAGTTGCGGAACTTGAATGTTATTAAACCGGACTGTGGTGCTGCGGAGTAAAATTAAAAATATAAAGAGTGTATACATAAATGGTTGTTTACAAATGCAGCTGTACTTCATGTAAATGTCACACCTCAAATGATATAACGTATTGGAAAAAAATATATGATTCTAACAACAATATATCATGGTATAATAGCTCTTGGTTTTGTAAACGAGCAACTTGGAATAATACTCATTATTTACGTTATATATGGGGTTCTACATATGAAAGTATATCTTCAAATTGTGACTCTATAAGTATTTCGTTTCTTCAACATATTGGATTTTCTATTTTATTGTTATTTAATCATTTTATTCAATAATATTTATAGTTAACTAGCTCAGTTTACGATGCGATAGGTACTGCTGTTATTAAACTTAGTTTCACGTCCGTCATGGGAAACATTACCCACCTGAAGTCGCTGCCGAACTTGACCTACATTGACCTCGAATACACGGGTGTCACTGGTGTTCTGAAGGCATTTATTGAATATCGTGAAACAGCAGGGTTAAAAAAGTGTATTGAATTTTATCTTTAAAAAACAAAAATTGAAATAAATATTAATTTAATATTTGAATATCACCTAATTCTGGTGTATCGTTAAGAGTAATAGGTGTTAAATCTTGTACGTCCATTTTAATGGTTGCATCATCAAATATTTTAAGTTTTTCATCATCATCATCCATATCCGCGTCTAGTTTAGCTTGTTCGTGACGTTCATTGCTTATTGCTTCTAGACGTTCAACAGTTTTGGGTGCATCTATTTGTTCTTCATGTTTGTTTACATCAATAGCACTATCAGTGTTGTTAAATGATATGGTAGTTGATTTAGTCATATTAGGTAGATTTGGAGCAGTAGAATGTCTGGCAATAGGTGTTGTAGATAAAGGAGGAGGTGTTGTTACTGCAGCACGTATAGTAGGTAACGCGCTTACAACATCAATATCAGTATCGTTTGTTGTAATAGGAGCAGCAGCAGCAGGAGCAGCAGCAGGAGCAGCAGCAGGAGCAGGAGGAGGTAGGGAAGTTATAGGAATAGGAGCTATTATATTAGTTGGTGTTACAGTATTTTTTTCCGTGTTTATAGTTTCAGTATCCACTTTAATAACAGTATCTTTATTATTATCTAGTGTTTCTAAATTTATATCATCAGATTTATCTGTAGATGATTTGTTTTTATCATTTTCATTATTTATAGATATTTTTTGTTCTTCGTTATCTTGTTTAAGTGTTGCTATGATATCAGTGCTTTCATCCATGTATGCTCTTAATATTTTTTCAACCGGTATGCTATCACGAATTGTTTCAAGAATACTTTCTTTAATAATATTTTCTACTTCTTTCCGATTTTTTTGAAGTTCAAGAGGTATAAGATTTTGTTCGTATAAAAATACAACACTATATAATTTTCTAGCACATGTAATGTAAATTTTATGGATAAAAGGGTCTAGTAATGGTATATCAATATCTATTTTTTTTTGATTATTACCAGCGCGTATTGATGTAAGTAATTTAAGATGAATAATGTGAACGCATGTTATAAGTTCATCAAGATATTGACATTGACTTTTTTCAATAATTCGTAGAGTTTCTTTTTTAATAATGTCGTTATTCCATTTTGGTACACGAGATAAAAAGTTTTGAAATGTCATAAGATATTTATCATATTCATCATTTTCTTGGCATAATTTTTCAGATTCTTTAAAGATGGATAAAAATCCTTCATTTATAAGAGGTGTTAAAATATTTACAAGACGTACGACCCATTCATTTTTGGATTCTGTCAAACTAGATACTGTATAATCGTCCATTATATAAATAAAACATTTTCTAAATTATAATTTGAACGGAAAAAAAAAGAATATAATATCATAAATATAAATAATTTTTCATTACGAATTTCTTGTCTATTTTTTTCAAAATAAATTAACCAAGTTAATTTTTGTTTTTCATCTTTTTCATATAATTCAATAAATTTTAATAAATGTAATCCTGAAAATCCTTTATTATATATATTTGTCGAAAAATGTACTAAATCATTTATGTTAGTTGGTTTTAGATTTTTCATTTGCTTATATAACCATGATTGTTTAGTACATGTAATACATGAATCAATATGTTTTTGATGTAGATTAGTAGGAACTCCTTTAATATTGGGCATAGGTATCCATATTTCACAAAATCTAGATAATATAGGTTTAAGTAAACTGTATTTATTATTAGTAACCATAAAAAAACGAGTTGTAAAGGAATATACTTCAATGCATCTACGTAATGCAGATTGACCGTCTATAGTAAGATTTTCAACATTGTATAAAATAATAGTTTTAAAAAGACCAGGTTTACTGGAATCAATATTTGTTTTAGCGAAAAATTTGAGTTCATCGCGAATAAATTTAATACCTTTACCCATACCACAATTGACTTCAAGAATATATTGTTGCTTATCGTTAGGTTGAGTATATATTTTATCGATGAATTGTTTTACGATGGTTTTTTTTCCAGAACCGTTGGGTCCATGAAATAGTAGATTAGGTATTTTATTGATTTTTAAAAAATAGTCTAATTTATCATGTATAGATTGGTGTATTTTTAATAACATTATATATGGTTGATGTATAATGTTTAAATAAAGATAATTATACTTAAATTGTAATTATATAAATCTAGTGAGTATATTTTTTGCGTTTGGTTTTGCGTTTGGTTTTGCGTTTGGTTTTACGTTTGGTTTTACGTTTGGTTTTGCGTTTGGGTTTACGTTTGGTGTTACGTTTAATTTTGCCTATTTTACTCCCTCCTTTTTTAGGTTTATAATAGCCTGGTTCTTGTGCTGCAACTGCTGTAACTCTGCTTAATTCCCCCATTTTCCGCCGATCGTGCATCGTTAAATAATAGGCCGCATGAGTCATGATCGATGCATCCCCTCCTTCGGCAGCAGCAGCGGCAGCAGCAGCAGCAATATCGCCTTCTCCTGCTGCTTCGCTTGATGCTGCTGCTTCGCTTGATGCTGCTGCTTCGCTTGAT
>MDSW01063734.1_pt1 | contig 20840 bp, 18 predicted proteins | sample 811171 | NCBI WGS metagenome assembly MDSW01 (sample SAMN05326641, study PRJNA326480) | marine metagenome | isolation source: seawater | place: Atlantic Ocean: North West | collected 2012 | reverse complement strand
TGGAAAAGCAAGGCCCGAAATTAAGAAAGTTTCACCAAGTATAATTAAAGTTTTAGGTAATAATTGTTTAGCTCCAATGGTGCTTAACAAAGGTTTACCAGAATTAATTAAAGCAGCTAAAGAAAATGGAGTAGCAGTTTTAGCTATTACCAACTCACATCATATGGCTGCCATGTGGCCAGAAACCGAAACAGTAGCAGAAGCAGGTTTAGTTGCTTTTGCATGCACTTCTTACAAACCTGCGGTAGCTCCTGCGGGTGCAACAAAACCTTTGTTTGGAACTAATCCAATTTCTTTTGCATGGCCACGTCCCGGCAAAACCCCTGTAGTTTACGATATGGCTACAGCTTCCATGGCAATGGGTGAAGTTCAAGTTGCTAAAAGAGAAGGGCACAAAGTTCCCTTAGGAACAGGATTAAATAAAGAAGGTAAGCAAACAACTGATCCAGGAGAAATTGCTGATGGCGGGGTTCTACTTCCTTTTGGAGGTTATAAGGGATCAGCTATAGCTATGATGGTAGAATTATTAGCTGGAGCTTTGGTTGGCGATAATTTTAGCTTTGAAACCGCAGCTAAAGATAATAAAGATGGCGGCCCCCCAAGTGGTGGAGAATTTATTTTAGCCATCTCACCAGAAAAAATGGCAGGTTCAAATTGGGCAAATCATTCAAATGATTTCTTCGATAAAATGAAATCCATGGAAGGTGTTCGTTTACCAGGCGAAAGAAGACATAAAAATAGGTTAGATACTGGACCAAGAAAAATTAATGAAGAGTTGGTTAAAAAAATTAAAGGTTTATCTTAGTAATACTAGGCCGATTTGATTTTCTTTTCGTAAACTGGAACATCTTCTTCGGTAATAATATCCTCTTCTTTTGCATTTTTAGGCTGAAATGCATAAAGAACATGAAGCTTACAGTAAGGAAATTTTTGCATAGGCTTTCTTCCACAAAAATAAAATTTTTTTTCATATGGATGACCTATCGGCCACCTGCAAGTTTCATCAGTTAATTCTTCAAGTTTCTTTGGATTTTCTTGTTCAAAATTTTTGTCTAAAAGCAAAGCTTTAAACTTTGCTTTTCTACCAAGTTTTTGTTGTTTAATTTCAGGTTGACTATTATTTTCTAAGTTTGTTTTCGTACTTGATTTTTTTGATCCAGCTCTAGCTTCTAAGTTTAATCTATGTGCCTTCCCGATAACTGCATTTCGAGTAGTGTCCCCTAACATGCTAGCTATTTGACTTGCAGTATGTCCTTTTTTCCAAAGCTCTTTCAGTTTTTGTTCTTTTTCAGGTGTCCAACTCATTTTATTAATGTATGATTAGAACTACTATATGTGGTATTTTCAATTAAAAAATACCCCTCATGTGGATATTTTATTAACAAGGTAAAAAAGACTTCATGCAGTTTATGTTAAGTTAATTTTTAATATATAAGAATCCTTATGGTTGAATTTGAAAACAAATACGAAATTTATAACAAAAAATTTGGGTATATTAACTGGATAGGTTTTTGGACTCTTTATAAAAAAGAGGTACTAAGATTTCTAATAGTGGCTATCCAAACCGTTATTTCGCCATTAGTTACGGCACTTCTATTTTTACTTGTACTTTCCCTCGCTATTGGAAACGAAAGAGGCGAAGTACTGGGTTTTCCTTTTATAAGTTTTCTAGCCCCTGGACTTATTGCGATGCAAGTTATTCAGCAAGCTTTTTCACATTCCTCTTCATCGATAATGATAGGTAAAATTCAAGGAAATATTGTTGATATATTGTATGCACCTCTAAGCGCTGCTGAAATTACTTTAGCAATAAATTTAGCAGCTGTTACTAGAAGTGTAATTATAGCGGCTGTCTCTATTTTCGTATTTAGTCTTTTAATAGATTTAGAACTTAATAATTTATTTTATATTGTTTTTTTTACTTTATTAGGCTCATTTATTTTAAGCTCAATAGGTATTATTATAGGACTATGGTCTGAAAAATTTGACCATATGGCATCTGCAACAAATTTTATAATAGTGCCACTTTCTTTTTTATCCGGCACTTTTTATTCAATTGATAGGCTCCCACAAATTTTAAAAAGTGTAAGTGAAGTAAATCCATTTTTCTATATTATTGATGGTTTTAGAAGTGGATTTTTAGGTGTTTCAGACGGATCAATAGTTTTTGGAATTTTTTTTCTCACAGTTTTAAGTTTTCTTAGCTGGTTTGCAGCATATATTTTGTTTAAAAAAGGTTATAAAATAAAATCTTAATTAATTTATGAGCTCAATTCTTGGTACATATGCAAGAAAAGATATTTCTTTCGAAGAGGGCAAGGGAAGTTATTTATTCACTAATACTGGAGAGAAATATTTAGATTTTGTTCAGGGAATCGCAACTAATATTTTGGGGCATTGTCATGAACATCTAGTTAATACAATTAAGAAACAGTCTGAAAAATTGTGGCATACCTCTAATGCATTTGTTATTTCCGAGCAAGAAAAATTAGCAAAAAGATTAACCGAGAAAACATTTGCTGACTTTGTCTGCTTTCAAAATTCAGGAACAGAGGCAACGGAAGCAAGTATAAAAATTGCGAGAAAATATTTTCACAAGATTGGAAAACCAGAAAAAAATAGAATTATAACTTTTCAAGGTGCTTTTCATGGAAGAACTTTAGCAGCACTTTTTGCTGCAAATAACCCAAAGCATACAGAGGGTTTTGGACCAAAAGTAGATGGGTTCGACCAAGTTCCTTTTGCTGATCATGAGGCAATAAAAAAAGCTATTAGTGATAAAACAGCGGCAATAATGATCGAAACAATAATGGGAGAGGGAGGTATTAAAACTGTTCCTGACTACTGTTTAAAGGGATTAAGAGATTTGTGTGACGAAAAAAATATTTTATTAATTTTAGATGAAGTTCAATCCGCATATAGAACAGGTGATTTTTTTGCATTTGAAAAGTCAGGTATTGTCCCAGATATAGTTCCGATAGCCAAAGGTATTGGAGGAGGATTTCCACTTGGTGCTTGTTTAGTGACAAAAAAAGTATCTGCAGGTATGACACCAGGAACACACGGAAGTACTTTTGGAGGAAACCCATTAGCCATGGCCGTAGGTAATGCTGTACTTGATGTTATTTTAGAAAAAGATTTTTTCAAAAGTGTAAAAAAAAAAGGAGAATATTTTGATCAAGGGTTAAAAAAAATTAAAGAAAAGCACCCAAATATTATTGAAGAAATAAGAGGGGTGGGATTAATAAAAGGATTAAAAATGTCGGTAAATAATGATGAATTTATAAAAAGGCTAATGAGCCATAAAATGTTAACCATCAAAGCATCAGAGAATGTAATAAGACTTTTTCCACCACTTACAGTTAAAAATGAAGAACTGGACGAAAGTTTTACAAAAATGGAAAAAGTTTGCCAAGAAATGAGTTAGTTATGAAAAATTTTATTAACTTATCAGATATAAGAAAAGATGATCTTAGAAAAATTATAGAAAGTGCTAAATTAGAAAAAAAACAATCTTCAAAAAAAAAAAAATTAATTGGTAAAACGTTAATTATGATTTTTGAAAAATCTTCAACGAGAACAAGACTATCTTTTGAATTAGCAATCAAACAGCTGGGCGGTGAGTTTTTAGCATTAAATCCAAAAGAAAGTCATTATGGAAGTGGTGACGAAAGCATATATGACACAGCTAAGGTTTTATCTCAGTATGGAGATATAGTAATGATGAGAGCACACAAACACAAACATTTTTTGGAATTTTCTAAACACTTAGAAATTCCTATTATTAACGGCTTAACAGATTTAAGTCATCCATGCCAGATTATGAGTGATGTTTTGACTTTTGAAGAATTAAAAGGTCCCATCACAAATAAAAAAATTGCTTGGCTCGGCGATGGAAATAATATCGTTTATTCGTTAATAGAAGCTGCTGTTCAATTCAACTTTCAATTGGCAATCGCTTGTCCAAAAAAGTTAGAACCAAATAAAGAAATTATCAATTGGGCCAAAAATAAAAAAGCAAATATTATAGTTACTAAAAATCCTAAAGAAGCTGCAAAAGGTGCAGACGCGATAATGACAGACAAATGGATTAGTATGGGTGATCACTCAAATAAGAAATATAAAAAAAAACTACTTAAAGATTATCAGGTTAATGAAAAAATTATGAAGTTAGCTAAATCTGATGCGATATTTATGCACTGTTTACCTGCCAACAGGGGAGAAGAGGTTACTAATGAAGTTATGGATAGTAAAAAATCTGTAGTTTGGTTAGAGGCACTAAATAGAGTTCACGTACAAAAAAGTATTATACAGTGGTGTCTTAAATAAATTTTTTAATTTAAAGGCAAAGGATTATCAGCGTTCTCATTCATATATAGTATTACCGCAGCCCTATCTTTTGTAGAAGAAAGTCCAGCAAAACCCATTTTTGTTCCTTTGATCCATTCTTTTGGTTTTTCTAAAAAACCATCCATCTCTTCAAAAGACCATTGTTTAGCGTACTCAACCATTGCTTTTGAATACTTATAATCAGGTAAAGAGCCAGCTTTTCTTCCAAGGACTGACCATAAGGCTGGACCAATTTTATTTTTTCCACCTTTATTAACACTATGACAGGCTGCGCATTTCTTAAAAACTTTTGCGCCATCGGCTGCACTTGTAGAGGCGAACACTTCCATTATATTTCCAGAATCAGAACTTGTTTCAGAGGTAGTTGTGTCAGCATCATTATTCACAGATGCAACTTGATATGCAGATTTTTCTGGTTTTTCCACATAAAATATTGAATCAGTAATCTTATTTATTAGGAAAATTAATATCGCAGTTAATACTATAGAAACAATAATTTTATTCATTTTAATAAGTCTTATAAATTTAGTACAACTCTATTCTAAGTTATATCATGACTTATACTAAAAAAATGGACTTTTAGACGCATAAATTTCGAAGCCTATGAAGAATACTGCAATAATAATACCAACTAGACTAGCAGCAAGAAGATTTCCAAATAAACCTTTGGCTAAAATTAATAATATACCTATGATTATTCATGTTCTTAACCGAGCTAAAGAATCACAAGTTGGCGAAGTATATGTAGCAACTCCCGATAAAGAGATTTTTGACATTGTTAATGATAATGGTGGCGTAGCAATTTTATCAGAAGGCGATCACAATTCAGGTAGTGATCGAGTTCACGAAATATATTTAAAAAAATTAGAAAACAATGTGGATTTAATAATTAACTTACAAGGCGATATGCCAAATATAAAACCAAGTTGCATAACTAGACTGGAAAAGTTAATGAGAAGCAGTGGTTGTGATATCGGCACTTTAGCTTCAGATATTAAAAATACTGAAGAACTTTTAAACCCTAATATTGTAAAAGTTTGTACAAATGAAGAATTAAAAGCTGATGCATTTTTAGAAGCAAAAGATTTCTTCCGTATAAAAAAAGATTTACAAAAAGATAGAATATATCATCATATCGGAATTTATGCCTTTACAAATGTTGCGTTATCAAAGTATGTAAGACTTTCTAGATCTAAATTAGAAAAGGAAAGAAATTTGGAACAAATGAGAGCCCTAGAAAATAAAATGATGATCAAAGTAGGATGGAGTAATTCTACTCCGCTAGGCATTGATACTGAGTTGGAACTTAAAAAAGTAATTAAGGAAATGAATTAATGTCTAAGCAAACTAAAATTGCATTTCAGGGAGAAAAAGGAGCTTACTCACATCTAGCAAGCCTTGAAATTTTTCCTAACGCTGAAGTAAAAGCTTGCGCAACTTTTGAAGAAGCTTTTCAATTAGCTAGTAAAAATTCAGAATATAAGATTATTATTCCAATAGAAAATTCTCTAGCGGGTAGAGTTGCAGATATACATTATTTAATTCCAAAATATAAATTACAAATACATGCAGAGCACTATCAAAAAGTTGTGCATAATTTACTTGGTGTAAAAGGAGCCAAACTAGAAGATGTTAAATATGTAAGAAGTCACTCACAAGCGATAGGACAATGTCAAAAAATAATTTTTAAAAATAAATTTAAATCAATAGTTAGCGCAGATACTGCTGGTTCTGCAAAATTTGTGGCTGAGAAAAAAGATAAAAGCGAGTCTGCGATAGCTTCAGCTCTAGCTGCTAAAATTTATAATCTAGATATAATACAAACAAATATTGAAGACGATTCGCAAAATGTAACTAGGTTTTTCGTTATGGGAAAAGAACATAAACACCCTGAATTTAAAGATAAAAAATACATTACCAGTTGTATTTTTAAGTTAAAAAGTATTCCTGCTGCTTTATATAAAGCGTTAGGTGGTTTTGCCACAAATGGGGTCAATCTATGTAAATTAGAAAGTTTTGCTGTTAAAAATACTTTTGATCAAGTTAACTTTTATATAGATATAGAAGGTCATATTGAAAATCCCGCATTACAGAAAGCACTTGAAGAATTAGGTTTTCATACTCAGAAATTAGACATTTTGGGGGTTTATGAAGCTCACCAGTTCAGATTTAATAATTAATAAACAACCTACACGTATATTGTAGTTCTCAATTTTATACTGATATAATAAAATAGGAGGCTGGCAGCGGGTGGAATTTTTTGCATAACCCGGTCAGGACGGAAACGTAGCAGCCGCAACAAAATATTTCAGGTTGTTGTTCAGTCTCCTAAATAAATTATGAAAAATAATAATCATCAGGTTCTTGCTTTAAAATACCGTCCAAAAAATTTTAATGAATTGATTGGTCAAGATGTAATGGCACAAACAATAATTAATTCTATTAAATTAAAAAAATTACCTAATGCATATTTGTTAACTGGAATACGTGGGATAGGAAAAACAACAACAGCAAGGCTAATAGCAAAAGCAATTAATTGCGAAGAAAACTTTATTGAAAAAAAATCTGGAGAACAATGTAAATGCAGCAGCTGTGAAGAAATAGGTAATTCCAAACACCTTGATATTTTAGAAATGGATGCAGCTTCCAAAACAGGAATAGATTCTATCAGAGAGCTTATTGACTCTTCACAATATGCTCCAACAAGCGCAAAATACAAAGTAATCATTTTAGACGAAGTTCAGCAGCTATCAAAAGCTGCTTTTAGTGGACTGTTAAAAACTTTAGAGGAACCACCCCCACATCTTAAATTTATATTTTGTACTACAGAGGTAAAAAAAATACCTGTAACTATTATTTCAAGATGTCAAAGGTTTGATTTGCATAGAGTAAATATAAAAAATCTTCTAGAAAATCTTAAAAAAATTTCAAATGTTGAGAATGGAAAAATATCTGAAGCTGCCTTAAAATTAATTGCAAAAGCTTCAGAGGGATCGGTGAGGGATTCATTGTCACTTCTTGATAGAGCTCTTATTTATCAAGATATCAAAAATAATGAAATTGATGAGAAATACATCAGGGAAATGCTTGGAATAGCAGATAGATCAAAAGTTTTAGAACTTTTAATGTTTTTGCTTCATGGTGATCAAAAAAAATCTATCGAACTTTTAAGAGAAATGATAAATCTTGGCTTGGAGCCTGTAAATTTTTTAAATGATCTTCTGGAATTATTATATTTTGTATTTCAAAAAAAGAATCTAGGGGATTTTGTTGATGATACCATTTTATCTGAGTCAGAAATAGAAATGATAAATAAAATCTCTGCAGATATTAATTCGCCTACATTATTGTTATATTGGCAGTTTATCCTTAAGGGTTTAGAAGAATTATCAATTGTTACAAGTCCTATATTATCGCTTGAAATGTTAATTGTTAAACTTATTCATTTAAAAGAAATTCCTTCATATGAGGATGTAATCGCTCTATTAAATAAAAATTCTACAAAGACCGATCGTGATATTGAAGAAATTCAGGGTCTAAAGCCAAGTTTAAGCGAAAAAATAAAAAGTTCTAAAGATCAAATTAAAAATATTGCCCAAACAAAACCAGTTTTGACTAATCTAGAGCCAAAAAATTTATCCGAAGATATTAACATGGAAAAAATTTCGTCTTTTGAAGACCTAGTTAAAATGTCTTCGAAAAAACGAGAGGTTGAATTGAAATACGACTTAGAAAGAAATGTAAATCTAGTTAAATTTTCCGAAGGTAAAATAGATATAAGTTTTAACGAAAATTTGGGGAAAAACTTTGTAAGAAATTTATCAGAAAAATTATTAGAATGGACAGGAAAAAGATGGGTAATAACCTTAACCAAGGAACAAGGGCAAAAAACTTTCAATGAAACTAAGCAACTTAATAAAGAAAAAAATTTAGAAGAAGAAAAAAATAAGGAAATTTATAAAGAATTTAAAGAAGTATTTGATGATGTAGAATTAATAGAGGTTACCGAGGAAAAATAAATTATGGCCAATTTTTCAGATTTACTTTCACAAGCTAAAGAGATGCAAGAAAAAATGAAAGCTACTCAAGAGGCATTAAAGAAAATAGAAGTTGAAGGTGTATCTGGTGGAAATGCTGTTAAAGTTGTTATGAATGGTGAGGGGGATTTAAAAAAAATATTTATCGAAGATAATTTACTAAAAGAGTCAAAAGAAATAGTGGAAGATCTTATTGTTGCAGCTCATAATGATGCTAAATCAAAGCTAAAAAAGAAAACTTCAGAAGAAATTTCGAAAGTAACCGGTGGAATAGATTTACCTCCAGGTTTTAAACTCCCTTTTTGAAAATGAGCGAAAACAGCGTAAAAGAAATAAATGATTTAATTAAGATTGTTTCCAAATTGCCAGGTTTGGGTCCCAAATCCGCAAAAAGGATTGTATTAAAACTTATTAATAATAAGGAAAATTTAGTTAAACCTTTAGCCAAAACATTAGTTGAAGTTTATAAAAATGTTACTCGATGCAATGTTTGTGGAAATCTCAAATCTATTAACTCAAACTGTATGTGTTCTACAAAAAAGTATAATCAAATTTGTGTAGTGGAAAATATTGCTGACATGTGGGTTATTGAAAGCACAGGCATTTATAAGGGACACTATCATGTGCTAGGAGGAACTTTACCTGCTTTTGAAAACAAAAATATTCAAAATGGTTTATTAATCGATTCTCTTGTGACTCGTGTGAAAAAAAATTCGGTTAAGGAAGTAATTCTTGCAACGAGCGCTAGCGTTGAAGGGGAAACAACAGCACATTATATATCCGACAGTTTAAAAGATACCAAAGTGAAAATAACTAGATTAGCAAAAGGTGTTCCAGTTGGTGGTGAAATAGAATTTCTAGATGATGGAACTTTATTTTCCGCTTTTAAAAATAGAAGTCCAATAATTAATGAGTAGTTTTCTTTTCTAAACGTTTTCGATGTAAAATAGGTTCAGTATAGCCCGATGGCTGCTCAAGCCCCTTAAACACCAAGTCACAGGCTGCTTTAAATGCAATTGAGCTATCAAAATTATCTGACATACGTTTATACGAAGCGTAACCCTTTAAGTCTGGATCTTTTATATTTTGTTTATCTACAATATCTGCCATTTTTTTCATAATTTCTAACACTTCTTCTTTTTTACAAATTCCATGATAAAGCCAGTTAGCGATGTGTTGAGATGAAATTCGCAAAGTTGCTCTATCCTCCATTAAACCTACATTATTAATATCAGGAACTTTTGAACAGCCAACCCCCTGGTCAATCCATCTAACCACATATCCTAAAATACCTTGAGCATTATTTTCTATTTCTTTTGTAATTTCTTCCACAGACCAGTTTGGTCGATCTGCAATTGGAATAGTTAAAATGTCAAATATTTTAGCTGAAGCTCTATTTTTTAGTTCTTTATGTTTAGAAAAAATATTTATTTCATGATAATGCATCACATGAAGCGTGGCAGCTGTAGGTGAAGGAACCCAAGCACAATTGGCGCCGGATTTAGGGTGACTAATTTTTTGAGACATCATATCAGCCATTTTATCTGGAGCAGCCCACATTCCTTTTCCAATCTGGGCTATCCCTGAAAACCCACACGCTAATCCAACGTCTACATTATTATTTTCATAGGCTGCTATCCATTTAGAAGATTTCATATCACCTTTTTTAATCATAGGTCCAGCTTCCATCGAAGTATGCATTTCATCACCAGTTCGATCTAAGAATCCAGTATTGATAAAAACTACTCTATTTTTAACAGCTCTAATACATTCCTTTAAATTTACTGTAGTTCTTCTTTCCTCATCCATTATTCCAATTTTGATGGTATATTTTTTCAAATTTAAAACTTCTTCTACTTTTTCGAAAATTAAATTAGTGAATGCAACTTCATCAGGTCCGTGCATTTTTGGTTTTACAATATAAAAAGAATTTGTTCTTGAATTTTTTTTATTTTTGAAATCATGAATTGCTGCTGCAGTCGTCATAAACGCATCCATTATGCCTTCTGGTATTTCTGTCTTATCTTGTAATAAAATTGAAGGATTAGTCATTAAATGACCTACATTACGGTTAAGCATTAAAGCTCTTCCATGTAATTTAATTTTGTCTCCTTTGGGAGATATATATTCTCTATCAACATTTAATTTTCTTATAAGTTTTTTTCCATTTTTTTCTCCATGATATTCTAAATTACCTTTCATTAATCCTAGCCAATTTCTATATCCGTTAACTTTGTCTTGAGCATCTACTGCAGCAACAGAATCTTCATGATCCATAATTGATGTTATGGCAGACTCTAAAACTACATCGTATATTCCCGCTTTATCTTTGAGTCCACCACGTGTCTGATTTACATCAAATCTAACATCAATATGAAGATTGTTATTTTGAAATAAAAGAGAAGTTAAATTATTTTTATCTTTAAGATAACCAACAAATTGTTTTGGATTTTTTAATTTTAAATTTAATTTATTTTTTTCCACTTTTGGGATTTCAGAAATATCTTTCCAACTACCATTTTCCAAAGGAATATTTTTATCTAAAATTTGACGCGCATAAGCAATTACTTTTTCACCTCTTATATAGTTATACTTTTTTCCACGTTCAGCCCCACCAGATTCTGGAATTACATCTGTTCCATATAAAGCGTCATATAAACTCCCCCATCTAGCGTTAGCGGCGTTTAAAGAATATCTTGCATTCATTATAGGAACAACCAGTTGAGGCCCAGCAATAGTTGAAATTTCTTTGTCTACATTTTCAGTTTCAATCTGAAAATTTTTGCCCTCTTCTTTTAAATATCCTATTTCTTTTAAAAAATTTGAATATTCGTTAATATTGATTTGTTTGCCTTTTCTTTCTTTATGCCAATTATTTATTTTTTTTTGTAATATTTCTCTAAATTCAACTAGTTTTTTGTTTATAGGAGCAAGCTCATGAACACAATTTTCAAAGCCGTTCCAAAATTTTTCTTTATCAACATTTGTTCCAGGCAAAAGCTCTTCATTGACAAACTTAAAGAGAATGTCCGAAATCGATAATTTACCCCTAGATATGTATTTCATATAAAGTCAAAATTTTGCCACTTATTTTAGTATTTTTATCAGTTTTATCTATTGTAATTTTGTAAAGCCAGTTATGCAGTTTTTTAATATTTATGTATATATATTTTTTTCAATCAAGTATTATCAGGTTAGTTAGATGAAAAGCTATTTAGAATTTGAGCGAGATATAAAAGTATTAGAGGAAGAACTTGAAAAATTAAAAGATCCATTCAACCAAGGAGGTCTATCTGAGGTTGATACAAACAGAATATCAGAAATACAAAATGAAATTAACGAAAAATTAAAAATTTCTTACTCAAATTTAAATCATTGGCAAAAGACCCAAGTAGCTCGTCACGAAGAAAGGCCCAAAGCTAAATTTTTAATAGAAAATTTGTTTGTAAATTTTGTTGGTTTATCTGGAGATAGAAAATTTTCGGAAGACGAATCTGTTATTGCTGGCTTTGCACTTTTTGAAGGAAAATCTGTTTTAGTAATAGGTCAGGAAAAGGGTGAAGATCTTGATAGCCGCTTAAAAAGAAATTTTGGCATGATGAGACCCGAAGGTTATAGAAAGTGTATAAGATTAATGAAGCTAGCAGATAAATTTAATATACCAGTAATTTCTCTTATTGATACACCTGGTGCGTATCCTGGTATTGGTGCTGAACAGCGAGGTCAAGCAGAAGCTATAGCAAGTTCAATAGAATGTTGCATGTCACTCAAAGTACCGATCATTTCAATAATTATTGGTGAGGGCGGTTCAGGTGGAGCTATAGCACTAGCGTCTGCGAATAAAGTATTGATGTTAGAAAATGCAATTTATTCAGTAATCTCTCCCGAAGGATGTGCATCCATTTTATGGCGAGATCCTAGCAAATCACTAGAAGCGGCTAAAGCTATGAAGCTTACTGCTAATGAACTTTTGAGACTTGGTATTATAGATGAAGTAATAGAAGAACGACTAGGGGGCGCGCACAGAAATAAAGATGAAATTGTTACATTAATTAGAACGCACCTAGCAAAACATTTAAAAGATTTTGAAAACTTTTCTGGGGAAGAAATTTTAGAACACAGAAAAAATAAATTTTTAGCTATTGGAAAAGAAAGAAAGTTCTCTGTTTTTTCTGATGATAAAATAAATTTAATGGATAAATACAGTTTGTTCAAAAAAATATTAAATCATAAGAAAAAAATAATAGTAGTTTTACCTATTTTAATTTTTTTATTTTTAATAAGCGTTTTATAAAGCCCCGCAACAATGTTTGTATTTTTTTCCAGTTGCTGGACACTTATCATTTCTTGAAATTTTTTGGTTTTTACTAGTTCTCAATAAACATTTTGGATCGCTAGATGGACTTTTATTAGCGTTACCTTTAACTTGCTCATCCTGGGTGACAATTTCAAGGTTATTAAGAAAAGTAATAAAATCAAATTTAATTTTATTCAATAAATTTTCAAATAGTTTAAATGCTTCTTTTTTAAATTCATCAAGTGGATCTTTTTGAGCATACCCTCTTAGACCAATTACTTGTCTTAAGTGATCTAAATACTGTAAATGCGATCTCCATAAAAAATCAAGAGTTTGTAAACATATTCTTCTCTCTAGGTCTAAATTAGATTCTAATCCTAATGCATTTTTTCTTTTATCGCGTAGTTCATTAAATTTTTTTGATATAGCTTCTCCAAATTCTTTATTTTTTAAATTTACTATATTTTTAAGTTCTTCATCATTAAAAGATCTTCCTAAAGTAGATTTAATTTTAACTCTGAAAGCATCGATTTGATTTTCTCTAAAATAGATTTCTTTTTCTTGCGACATACTTTGAATTACATCTTTTAAAAAACTTTCTATTATTTTGCTGATATCATTTGATTTAAGTATTTCTTTTCTTTGTTCAAAAATCACTTGTCTTTGATCATTCATTACATCATCGAACTTTAATAAAGTTTTTCTAATATCAAAATTTCTAGCCTCAACTCTTTGCTGAGCTCTTTCCAGGGCTTTGTTAATCCAAGGGTGATCAATTGATTCACCTTCCTTTAAGCCAAATTTTTTCATTATTCCGTCTATCGATTCAGAACCAAAAATTCGCATTAAATCATCTTCTAGGCTTATATAAAAAATAGATTTTCCAGGATCACCTTGTCTGCCAGATCTTCCTCTTAATTGATTGTCAATTCTTCTACTTTCGTGTCTTTCAGTACCGATAACAAATAATCCACCTTTATCTATAACCTCTCCTTTTTCTTGAATAATTATTTTTTTCTCTTGTCCGTCTTCATTTTTTGTTAAGTTATTTTGATTACCCCCTAGTTGAATATCAGTTCCTCTGCCTGCCATATTAGTAGCAATTGTTGTTGCATTCAGTTTTCCTGCTTTAGCAATAATACTAGCCTCTTTTTCGTGGTGTTTTGCATTAAGAACGTTATGGGATATTTTTTTTTCTTTAAGTAATTTTGAAATTTTTTCAGATTTTTCTATACTTGTTGTTCCAACTAATACTGGTTGATTACTTTTGTTACAACTTTCAATTTTTTTAATTATTGCATTATATTTTTCTATTTCAGTTCTAAAAATTTGGTCATTAAGATCACTTCTTATCATAGGTTTATTTGTTGGAACCGATACAGTTTTAAGTTTGTAAATATCGTAAAATTCTTCAGCTTCCGTCATTGCTGTTCCTGTCATCCCAGATAATTTTTCATAAAGTCGAAAATAGTTTTGATAAGTAATAGAAGCTAAAGTCTGATTTTCTGCTTGAATATCTACATTCTCTTTTGCTTCAATAGCCTGATGTAATCCATCAGAAAATCTTCTACCTTCTAAAACTCTGCCAGTAAATTCATCAATAATTTGTACTTTATTATCTCTTACAATGTAGTCCGTATCTTTTGAAAATAATAAATTTGCCCGAAGCGCTTGATTAATATGGTGCACTAAATTTATGTTTTGTGGGTCATAAAAATTGTTATTTTTTAAAATACCATAAGTTTGAGATAACTTTTCTATTTTATCTATACCTCTTTCAGAGAGCATTACATTTTTGTTTTTTTCGTCAAGTTCATAATCATTTTTTTCAAGTTGTTTAATAAACTTATTACTTACAAAATATTGATTTGATTTATCTTCTGTGGCTCCTGAAATCACCAGCGGGGTTCTGGCTTCGTCTATAAGAATACTATCAACTTCATCAACAATACAATAGAAATGATCTCTTTGTACCATCTGATTAATCTCATACTTCATATTGTCTCTTAAATAATCAAAACCAAATTCATTATTTGTTCCATAGGTAACATCACAATTGTAGTTTTTTTTTCTAGCTATATCGTCCATATCATTTTCAATGCAGCCAACTGATAAACCTAGAAAATTATATATTTTTCCCATCCATTCTGAATCTCTTTTAGCTAAATAATCATTGACCGTAACAACGTGAACACCTTTGTTTTTTAAAGAGTTTAAATATACAGGCAAAGTAGAAACTAAAGTTTTTCCCTCACCTGTTTTCATTTCAGCAATTTTGCCCTGATGAAGAATTATACCTCCCATAAGCTGAACATCATAATGACGTTCGTTTAAAGTTCTTCTAGAAGCTTCTCTTACACAAGCAAATGTTTCTGGGATTAAATTATCTAATGGGGCACCATTTTTAATCTTTGATCTAAACTCAACAGTTTTAGCTGGAAAACTTTCATTGGCCATTTTTTTATAAACTGCTTCAAATTCATTTATTTTGCCGACAATACTTTTTAAGCGACCAAGCTCTTTTTGGCTTGAATTTTTGATGAATTTACCGAATATTTGACCTATGTTTAACATAAATTATTATATTTTTTTTGTAAGTTAGTATAAATTATAATAGTTCGATAAGAACTTATATAATCAATAATAATAAATTTTAAATAGCAATGACTGTAAACCTAAAAAATTTTTTAAACCCCAAAATCAAAATGTCAAAAATGGGTGAATTTCAAGAATTACAGCCTATTGAAGGTCTCTCAATATCTGCAGTTTCAGCAGATTTATACGGAGATGGTAGAGATGATTTAACATTGTTTCATTTTCAAGAGGGAGCAAACTTTGCTGCGGTTTATACGACTTCCAAAATAACTTCTGCCAGCATAAATTGGAATTTAGGAAGGAAAAGGCATTTTGTAAAAGCACTTTTGGTAAATACTAAAAATGCCAATACATTTACTGGTGTGAAAGGCGCCCAAGGTTTGAAAGAAATAGCTCACGCATTATCTAAAGCCCTTACAATAAAATCATCACAAGCACCTACAGGAGTAAGTGAGGTGGTTAAAATTACTGACTTATTGTTTGCTTCCACAGGAGTAATAGGCGAAGAATTTCCTTACTTAAAAATAAAAAATAATATAAGTGATTTGGTAAAAAAATTAAAAACTGATCAAAACAAATTTATTTGGTTTAAGGCGGCAAGCGCAATAATGACAACAGATACAAAACCTAAGCTTGCTTATGAAGAATGCAAAATAGGTAATAAACTAATTAAGATTTCAGCTGTTGCAAAAGGCTCGGGAATGATAGCACCAAATATGGCAACAATGTTATCGTTTATATTTACGGATGCAAACATACCTTCGGTCTTTTTAAAATCTATGCTAAAAAAAGTTTGCGCAACTACATTCAATTCAATTACTGTCGATGGAGACACATCAACGAATGACATGGTTGCAATTTTTGCCACAGGTAAAGCAAAAAATTCAAAAATTTATAATATTTTAGATCCAAAGCTTCAAGATTTTGAAAAAGCTTTGCACAGATTGTGTTTAAATTTAAGTAAGCAAATAGTCGTTGATGGGGAAGGAGCTAAAAAATTTATAACCATAAATGTTATTGGGGCTCGATCAACAGCAATGGCGAAAAATATTGGTTTTTCAATAGCAAACTCACCCTTATTCAAAACAGCAATAGCAGGTGAAGATCCTAACTGGGGAAGAATAGCTATGGCTGTTGGTAAATCAGGAGAAAACATAATTGCAAACAAGGTACAAATAAAAATTGGTGACAAGCTAGTTGCTGAGCAAAGTAAAATTGCCAAAGATTATAACGAAAAAGATCTTAAAGAATATATGAAATGGGACTCAATAGATGTGGAAGTTAATCTAAATCTGGGAAGTGGTTTTTTTACAGTTTATACATGTGATTTTACTCATGACTACATAGATATAAATGCAGATTATAGAAATTAATGGTTTTTTTTAGATTTAAATTAAATATTATAAATAATAATGATAAAATATAATTTAAAATGTAAGTGTAAAAAAACTTTTGAAAGTTGGTTTTCTAGCTCTTCAGAATTCGATTATTTAAAAAGAAAAAAACTTATTAATTGTATCTATTGTAACTCTACAAGTATAGAAAAATCAATTATGTCACCAAATTTGCCTTCAAAATCAAATAAAAATATAAGTAAAATTAAATTAGAAAAAGAAACAAAAAATCAGCTTTTGAATTTAAGAAAATACATAGAAAAAAATTGTAGAGACGTTGGTGCAAATTTTGCCCAAGAAGCTAGAAGTATTTTTTATGATAAAAAAACTTCAAAAGGCATATATGGAAGCGCTACAAATGAAGAGACAAAAGAATTGTTAGAAGAGGGTATTGAGGTATCGACTGTTCCTTGGGTAAAAAAAAACGAAAACTAATCTTTTATAAAAGTGGAAACGTAATTCACTGAACAATCATTGCTTATATACCATTTTTTTAAAAAAAAATTAAACTTCACACCTTTTACCTCATCAATTACAAAATTTTGTTTACTGGCTATTTTTTCTAATTCGGTCGGGGTTAGAAATTTATTCCAATCGTGGGTCCCTATAGGCAACCATTTTAATATATATTCAGCGCCTATTATTGCTGTTAAATAAGATTTTAGGTTTTTGTTTATAGTTGCAACAAACATAACCCCTCCTTTTTTTAGTAAATGAGAACAGTTTTTAATAAAAAGTTCAACATCAGAAACATGTTCTATTACTTCCATGTTTAAAATCACATCATATTTTTTTTTAATTTTTAAATTTTCTGGCGAACATTGAATGTAGTTTATATTTAATCCCATTTCTTTAGCGTGCAGTTTTGCAACTTTAATATTTTTTTCTGATGCATCTATTCCAGTTATTGAAGCTCCCAACCTTTTTAGAGGCTCACATAACAACCCACCACCACAACCAATATCTAAAATGCTTATGTTTTTAAGTGGATTACGATCATCTTTATTGACTTTAAAATGTGATAGTAGTTTTTCTTTAATAAATTTAATTCTTACCGGATTAAAAAGATGCAGAGGTTTAAACTTGCCATTTGGATTCCACCAATCTTGGGCTAGTTTTGAAAACTTTTCTACTTCGATTTTATCAATTGTGCTCAAAATATATTAGCTTAGATTTCCTTGTGCATTATTATAATAAAGAGTATTTATTATCAAATAATATATAAAGTAAATAAGACATTTTAATCTATGAAAAAATTGGTTTTAAAATTTGGTGGTACATCTGTAGGAAATATTGAAAAAATACAGAACGTTGCTAAAATTATAAAAAAAAAGCAAGACCAGGGTAATCAAATTATCGCAGTAGTTTCCGCTATGTCTGGAGTAACAAACGATTTAGTTAAGAAATCTAAATCTATTAGCACCAAGTTTGATAGCAAAGAACTAGATGTGCTTCTTTCATCCGGAGAACAAGTTTCCTGCTCGCTTCTATCAGGAGCTCTTATCGAACTCGGTGTGAAGGCAAGATCGTGGCTGGGTTGGCAAATACCTATTATAACTAATGAAAATTATACATCTTCACAAATATTAAAAATTCAGACTGAAGAAATTTTAAATTTTATTTCAGCAAAAGGAATAGCGGTCATTGCAGGTTTTCAGGGTGTAAATAAAGATGTTAGAATTACTACACTTGGTAGAGGGGGTTCAGATTTGTCTGCAGTGGTAATAGCAAAATTTTTTGAAGCAGATTCCTGTGAAATTTATACTGATGTTGACGGAGTTTCTACAACCGATCCTTTAATAAATGATAAAGCAAAAAAAATTGATAAAATATCATATGAGGAAATGTTAGAAATGGCATCTTTAGGCGCAAAGGTCATGCAACCAAATGCGGTTCAAGCAGCTATGACAGACAATATTCCAATTCATGTTAAATCAACTTTTAAAGAGGGTTCGGGAACGAAAATAATTTCTGAAAACGAAATTGAATATAAAAAAGTAATAACTGGAATAGCTTATTCAAAAAATAATGCTAAAGTGTCTATCGTTGGAGTTGTAGACAAACCAGGTGTAGCGGCAGATGTTTTTGAACCTATAGGTAAAAATAATATAAATATTGATATGGTAATTCAAAACACATCACTAGACGGTAAAAAGGCCAATATTACTTTTACTATTAAAAGGGAGGATTTAGAAAAAACTTTAGATACAATTGAAAAAAATAAAGAAAAATTAAATTATAATAAAGTTACACATGATGATAAACTGGCTAAAATATCAATCATTGGAGCTGGCATGATAGCTAATCCAGGAGTAACATATAAAATGTTTAGGTCTTTAGCAGATGCAAAAATAAATATTTTGGCGATTTCAACTTCAGAAATTAAAATTTCAGTTTTAATAAAAGAGGACTTAACACAAAAAGCAGTAAAAACATTACACCAGACATTTGGTTTGAATTAAAAATCTATAAGTTAATGAGCATAAGACCATTTAGAGATATAAAAAGGAAAAAAACCAAAAAGATAAAGGTTGGAAATGTAGAAATTGGCGGTGATGCCCCTATATCAGTTCAGTCAATGACAAATACTTTAACTACCGACGTAGAGGCTACAATTAAACAAATAAATGACCTCGATAATGCAGGTGCAGATATAGTTAGAGTATCTTGTCCAGATCAGGAATCTTCATTATCTTTAAAAAAAATTTTAAAACATGTTAATGTTCCAATAGTTGCAGATATACATTTTCATTATAAAAGAGCAATTGAATGTGCAAGCTCTGGGGCAAGCTGTCTAAGAATTAATCCAGGTAACATTGGCTCAAAAGAAAAAGTTAAAGAAATTCTTAAGGCAGCAAAAGATAATAATTGTTCAATTAGAATAGGTGTTAATGCAGGATCTCTTGAAAAATCTTTATTGGAAAAATACAAAGAACCATGCCCAGAGGCATTAGTAGAAAGTGCAGTTAACAATATAAAGCTTTTAGAGGATGAAGATTTTTTCAATTTTAAAATAAGTGTTAAATCATCGGATGTTTTTCTTTCGACGAAAGCATATAGATCTCTTTCAAAAATTTGCGAATATCCTTTGCATTTAGGTATCACTGAAGCTGGCAGTCTAACTTCTGGAAGCATTAAATCTTCAATTGGAATAGGAATGCTGCTAATGGAAGGTATTGGAGATACCATAAGAGTTTCTCTTTCTGCAGATCCAATTGAAGAAGTTAAAGTCGGCTATGAAATATTAAAATCGCTAAACTTAAGACATAAAGGGGTGAATATTATTTCTTGTCCTTCGTGTGCTCGACAAGGATTTCCTGTTATTGAAACAGTTAAAATTTTAGAGGAAAAATTATCTCATATAAAAGAACCAATAACTCTATCTATAATTGGTTGTGTTGTTAATGGTCCTGGAGAAGCATCACAAACCCAAGTAGGATTAACAGGAGGTGGCAAAGATGATCATATGGTTTATATTTCAGGGCTTCCTCACCATAAAGTAGCTAGTAATAAAATAATAGAAGAAATAATTAGTTTAGTAGAAAATAAATCAAAAGAACTTCAAAAAAATTAAATTGTCAAAATGATTCCTATAATAAAAGTAAAATCAATAGTTCAAACTTACGAAACCTTAGAGAAGGAGCTTGCTTCAGGCAATATTGACAAAAAGGATATTGTCAAAAAATCAAAAGAGTATTCAAGTATAAAAGAGATTATTGACCAAGCCACAGGATATTTAAATTTTGAAAAAGAAAAAATGGAGATAGAAAAAATTATAGATGATAAAGAAAGTGATCAAGAAATGGTTCAACTGGCCAAAAAAGAACTTATTGATTTGCAAGAAAAAAATAAAATTAATGAGAAAATTTTAAAAATATATCTTTTACCAAAAGATGAAGCAGATACAAAAAATGCTATACTAGAGATTAGAGCTGGCACAGGTGGTGACGAGGCTGGTTTATTCGTTGCAGATCTTTACAAAATGTATGAAAAAGTTTGTTTAAATAATAAATGGTCATTTGAAATTATAAGTTTATCAAAAAGTACGGCTGGAGGATTTAAAGAAGTCATTCTACTTATTAAGGGAAATAATATCTATTCTTTTCTAAAATATGAAAGTGGTGTTCATCGAGTCCAAAGAGTACCAGAGACAGAAACACAAGGTCG
>MDSW01091590.1_pt1 | contig 20843 bp, 19 predicted proteins | sample 811171 | NCBI WGS metagenome assembly MDSW01 (sample SAMN05326641, study PRJNA326480) | marine metagenome | isolation source: seawater | place: Atlantic Ocean: North West | collected 2012 | reverse complement strand
TTGCCAGGCTTGACCCGCCAATCCGGCAGGCGCTGCGCCTGGACGCCTTGCCGCACCGTCTGTGACCAAGTTGATTTTCTAGGCGAACGCGACCCGCGAGAGGTGATGCAGAGCTTCTCTTACGAACGGGCGTCATAAAAAAGCCCCAACCGGCATATGCCGGCGGGGCTATCGAGGGGCCTTTTGACGCCCGCTGGTTACTGTTTTTTCTTTTTCTTCGGCGGGAAGTGAATAGGCCGGCCATCGACCGCGAGCGCGGCCTCGTGCACGGCTTCGCCGAGCGTTGGATGGCCGTGGACGATACGCGCGATATCTTCGCTGGCCGCCTTGTACTCCATGGCCACCACGATTTCCTGCACCATCTCCGACACATACGGCCCGATCATGTGCACGCCCAGAATTTCGTCGGTGTTGGCATCGGCGATCATCTTCACAAAGCCGCCCTGGTGGGCCATGGCCTTGGCCCGACCATTAGAGGCGAACGGAATCTGGCCCACGCGATAGTCGATACCGGCCGCCTTGATCTGGGCCTCGCTCTTGCCAACCCAGGCCAGCTCGGGCGCGGTATAGACCACCGAGGGGATGGCGTCGTAATTCATGTGGGGCTTCTGACCGTCGAGCAGCTCGGCCACGATCGTGCCCTCTTCCATCCCCTTGTGCGCGAGCATCGGGTTGCCAATCACGTCGCCTACGGCGTACACGCCCGGCAGGCTGGTGCGATACGCATCGTCGACGTCGATGAAGCCCTTGTCGTCGAGCTCGACGCGCGCGTCTTTGGCACAGATGTTTTTCGTGTTCGGACGACGGCCGACGGCGACCACCAGTTTGTCGAACGTCTCGGTATGGGTCTCGTCGTCCTTGGTGTATTCGACGACGACCTTGTCGTCTTCCACGCGGGCCGCGGTCACCCGCGCAGAGAGCTCGACGTTCAGGCCCTGCTTGCGGAAGGTCTTGAGCGCTTCCTTGGCCACATCGCGATCGGCGATGGGCATGAACTCGTCGACCGCTTCGAGAATCTTGACCTCGGCGCCCAGACGCGACCACACACTGCCCAGCTCGACCCCGATATAACCGGCGCCGATGACGCCGAGTTTCTCGGGCACTTCAGCCATGTCCAGCGCGCCCCAAGAGTCCAGGATGTACTCGTTATCGAACGGCGCGATATCCAGCTCGACCGGTACCGAGCCGGTCGCCACGATGACGTGCTTGGCCTCGAGGTCTTGTTCCTTGCCGTCGTGGCCGGTCACGCGCACCTTGCCGGAGTCGACTACCTGGCCGGTGCCGGCCATGGACTCCACACCGTTGGCCTTGAACAGGCTAGCGATGCCGCCTGTCAGTTCGGAGACAACGCCGGCCTTGCGCTTTTGCATCTTGGCGATATCGAGATCGACCTTGTCGAACGACAGACCGTGCGAAGCGAACTCGTGCTGCGCCCGCTCATAGAGCTCGCTGGATTCAAGCAGCGCCTTGGACGGAATACAGCCGGCGTTGAGACAGGTCCCGCCCAACGACGGTTTTTCGTCGCCGCGGGTTAGCCAGTTGTCGACACAGAGCGTATTCATGCCGAGCTGAGCCGCGCGAATCGCAGCCACGTAGCCGGCCGGGCCGGCGCCAATCACGATGACATCGTAGGATGAACTCATGATGTTCCTTGGAAAGCTTGAAAAGATCGCGCCGGCGTGGCGCCGGCGCTAAATGAGTCGAATGGTCTAGATCTGCAGCAACAACCGCGACGGATCCTCGAGCAGGTCCTTGATCGTCTTGAGGAACAGCACAGCGTCACGCCCGTCGATCAGACGGTGGTCATAAGACAGGGCCAACTGCATGATCGGCCGGATAACGATCTCGCCGTCGCGAACCACCGGCTTGTCGTTGGTAGCGTGCATGCCCAGGATAGCCGACTGCGGCGGGTTGATGATCGGCGTCGACAACAGCGAACCAAAGACGCCGCCGTTGGTGATGGTGAACGTGCCGCCGGTCATTTCATCCATCGTGACCTTGCCGTCCTGGGCACGCTTGCCCAGATCACGGATGGTGGATTCCACCGTCGCATACGACATCTGGTCGGCGTCCCGCAGTACCGGAACCAACAGGCCACGCGGCGAGGAGACCGCCACACCGATGTCGTAGAATCCGTGGTAAACGATGTCACCTTCGTCGATGGAGGCATTGACGATCGGATAGCGCTTGAGCGCTTCGACAGCCGCTTTTACGAAGAACGACATGAAGCCCAAACGCACTTCGTGCTCTTTCTCGAACGCTTCCTTGTAGCGACCGCGAAGCTCCATCACCGCTTTCATGTCCACCTCGTTGAAGGTGGTGAGCATGGCTGTGTTTTGGCTGGCATCCAGTAGACGCTCGGCGATACGCGAACGAATCCGCGTCATGGGCACGCGCTGTTCGACGCGCTCAGCGCCCAGGTCGCCTAGTGCCTGGCGGTCGGCGCGGCCGGTATCGGCCTCTTCCGGCGCACTCTTCTGGGCGCTGTTCTTGTCACCACTAGAGGCTTGTGATTTCTGAGCCGGCTTGGAGTCAACGGCGCCTTGGACGTCAGCTTTGGTGATTCGCCCGTCCTTGCCGGTGCCCTTCACATCGGCCGCCGACAGATCGTTTTCGGCCATGAGCTTTTTGGCTGCCGGGCTGGCGACTGCGTCCGCATCGCCTTCTTCGTCCCCCTCGTCGGATGACGGCTCGGCCGCGGGCTTGTCGTTGTCGCCGTCGTCGCTTGACGCGGCGTTATCCTCGCTCTTGTCATCCGCGCTGTCGTCATCGCCGGCATCGGCATCACCTGCCGCACCTTCTTCGATGATAGCCAGCACATCGCCGGCCTGTACCGTATCGCCGGCTGCCACTTTGATCTCGACGAGCTTGCCCGCTGACGTGGCCGGCACTTCCAGCACTACCTTATCGGTTTCGAGATCCAACAGGTTCTCGTCTCGCTCGACGGCGTCACCCTGCTTCTTCTGCCATTCGCCGACCGTGGCTTCGCTAACGGATTCGGGCAGCTCCGGGACCTTGACTTCTGTCGCCATGCTTTTAATTCCTGACTCTTGTCGTGAGGTATTCGAGTGCGATGCGCGCTTACGATTTCTTGTGCCGAATGCCCGACTTCTTGCCGCGCGGATCAGCTTTGACGGTGCCTTTCTCGATCAAATGCTCGCCGGCCACCAGCGCCGCTTCGACCACGGCTTCCTGCTGTTTGACGTGCAGCTTGTGATAGCCCACCGCCGTGGTGGCCGCGCCCGGCCGCGTGGCGTAGAGCAGCTCGTGCTGGTCGGAGAGCGGCACCTGCAGACGATGCTTGATTTGATACCAGGCGCCCTGGTTCTCAGGCTCTTCCTGGCACCACACCACCTGCTCGGCGTTCTTGTAGCGATCCAGGGCCTTGGCATAGTCCTCGGCCGGGAACGGATAAAGCTGTTCGATACGCACCAGGGCCACGTCGTCCAGCTCGCGATCCTCGCGGCCTTGCAACAGGTCGTAATAGACCTTGCCGCTGCAGAAGACCACACGCTTGATCTTGTCGGCGTCGATATCTTCCGGCTCGTCGATGACGAACTGGAAATGCCCTTCGGCCAGGTCCTCGAGTGTCGACGTTGACAGGCGATGGCGCAGCAGACTCTTCGGCGTAAGCACGACCAGCGGCATACGCAAGTTGCGCACCATCTGCTGTCGCAGCAGGTGGAACCACTGCGACGGAGTAGACGGCACACAAACCAGCATGTGGCGCTCGGCACACAGCTGCAGGAAACGCTCCAGGCGCGCGGACGAATGTTCGGGGCCCTGGCCCTCATAACCGTGCGGCAGGAACATCACCAGACCGCACATCCGGCCCCATTTCGCGCGGCCGGAAGAAATGAACTGGTCGATAATGACCTGCGCGCCGTTGACGAAGTCACCGAATTGCGCTTCCCAGATCGTCAACGTGCGTGGGTCGGCGGTTGCATAGCCGTACTCGAAGCCCAGCACGGCCTCTTCCGACAGCAGTGTGTCGTTGACGTCGAATCGCGTGCCGTCGCGCGAGCACTGGTTGAGCGGGATATATTCCGAGCCGTCTTGCTGGTTATAGATCACCGCGTGGCGATGGAAAAAGGTCCCGCGGCCGGAATCCTGACCGGACAGGCGCACGTCGAAGCCGTCATCGAGCAGGCTGGCGTATGCCATGTGCTCGGCAAACCCCCAGTCCACGCGCGTGGCACCGGCCGCCATCTTCTGGCGGTCGCCGACGATGCGCTCGACGCGCTTGTGCAGCTCCAGCCCTTCGGGCAGCTCGTCATAGAGCTTGCTCGACAAACGCTTCAGCGTCTCGACCGGCACCGACGTATCGACCACGTTCGACCACTTGTCGCGGCTGTAGCGCGCCCAGTCGACCGTGTGTTCATTGCCGACCAGGCCGAGCGTCGTACGCGTGATGTTCTTGCCTTCGTCCAGGCCGTCGCGGTACGCGTCGAACAGCTCTTGGGCGTGGTTGTCGTCGATTAGGCCGATGTTTTGAAGGTGCTTGGCGTAGAGCGACCGCGTGGTCTGCATCTGCTTCACCTTCTGATACATCATCGGCTGCGTGACCGCGGGCTCGTCGGCTTCGTTGTGTCCCTGCCGGCGATAGCAAATCATATCGACGATCACGTCCTTGCCGAACGCTTCGCGATAATCCATGGCCAGGCGCGTGACGAAGACCACCGCCTCGGGGTCGTCACCGTTGACGTGGAAAACGGGCGCCTCGAGCATCTTGGCGATGTCGGTGCAGTACTGCGACGTACGCGAGATCTCGCCCTGCTTGCCCGTAATGGGGTTCTGCATCGTGAAACCGAGCTGGTTGTTCACGATCAGATGCACGGTGCCGCCCGTGGCATAGCCTTCGGCCTGGGACAGCTGCATGGTTTCCATGACCACGCCTTGCCCGGCGAACGACGCATCGCCGTGGATCAGTACCGGCAGGACCGTTTCTCCGGCCGCATCGTGGCGACGCGTCTGACGCGCCTTGACCGACCCCTCGACCACGGGATTCACTGCTTCCAGATGCGACGGATTGAACGCCAGCACAAGATGGACGCGCTCGTCCTCGATTTCGATATCGGTCGAAAAGCCTAGGTGATACTTCACGTCACCCGACATATCGAGCTCTTCGACGTCGTACTTGCCTTCAAACTCGGCGAACAGCTCGCTCGGCGCTTTGCCCAGAATGTTGACCAGCACATTTAGCCGGCCGCGATGGGCCATGCCGAGCACGACTTCGTCGATGTGATGCCGCGCCGCCGAGCGTACGAGCTCGTCCAGCGCGGGAATCATGCTGTCAGCGCCTTCCAGCGAGAAACGCTTCTGGCCAACGTATTTGGTGTGCAGGTAGCGCTCGATACCTTCGGCCGCGGTCAACTGGCGAAGGATCTCAAGCTTTTCCTTATCGGCCAGGCCATGGTGCTCCACCCCGGCTTCCAGACGACGCTGAATCCAGCGCTTCTGTTCGGGCTGCGTGATGTACATGTACTCGGTGCCGATCGTACCGGTATACACCCGCTTGCAGACGTCGATGATGTCGCGCAGCGACATTTCATCGTCATGCGCATAGAGCGAGCCGGTATTGAACACCTTGTCCATGTCGGCTTCGGCCAAGCCGTGAAACGCTGGATCAAGGTCCGGCAACGGCGCCGGGTCGTATAATCCAAGCGGATCAAGATCGGCCACGCGATGCCCGCGCGAGCGATAATGGCTGATCAACTGCAGCACGCCTGCCTGCTTCTGCGCGGCTCGCGACGACATGCCCGCCTTGGCTGACGCGCCCTGGCCGGCTGACGGCTGATGATCGACGAACGAGTCACGAATCGGCCCGTGGGCAACATCCTTGTCGCCATCGCCGTTCAGGCTTTTGAAATACTCGCGCCAGCTCGGCTCGACCGAATCGGGATCGCGAAGATACTGCTCGTAATAGGCCTCGACGTATGCCGAATTGCCACCGAACAGCGGCGAAGTGCTAATGAACTGGTCGTTCAGATCGCTTTTCATAGATACAGATTGTTACCAGGGCGAGATGCCGGACTCATCTCCTGGTCGTTCGTCAGCGCGAGGTTGTTGCATCACTCCCCGCGACCGGGCCGATATGATAACAAACTAACGTTTTCTTTATAGGCCGACGAAGCGCGAATTGACGTGCCTCAGCGGCCGATGTTTCAACCGATTTTCTGGTCGGGCGTCGTAAGCCAGCTATCGGTCAGACCGCGCAGATAATCACGGAATTCGTCGCCGATCTCGGGGTGTTGCAGCCCCATCTCCACGTTGGCTTTCAGATAACCAAACTTGCTGCCGCAGTCGTAGCGCGTGCCTTCAAATTCATAAGCCAGCACCGTCTGCTCGCCCATCAAGGCCTCGATGGCATCGGTGAGCTGAATCTCGTTGCCGGCACCGGGTTTTGTGCGGTCGATGAGCCGGAAGATTCGAGGCGTCAGGATATAACGTCCCACCACCGCCAGATTGGACGGTGCTTCTTCGGTCTTGGGTTTTTCTACGATGCCGCGGATTTCTGAAAGCCCCGGACCTATCTGCTCGGATTCGACGATGCCGTATTTGTGGGTCTCTTCCCACGGCACGCGCTGCACCGCCAGAACGCTCGACCCGTATTCCTGATACACGCGATGCATCTGCGCCATGCAGGGCTGGAACGAGCCGGCGATCAAATCGTCAGCAAGTATCACGGCGAAATCCTGATCGCCTACGGCGGGCAACGCACAGTTGATCGCATGGCCCAAACCCAACTGCTCGGGCTGTCGGATATAGACGCAGCTGATACCCGGCGGCAATACATCATGCACGGCGTCGAGCAGCTCCTGCTTGCCCTTCGCCTCGAGCGCAGCCTCGAGCTCATAATCCCGATCGAAGTGGTCCATGATCGAGTTCTTGGCGTGGCTGGTGATAAACACCATCTCTTCCGCCCCGGCCGCGATCGCTTCTTTGACCGCGTACTGGATCAAAGGCTTGTCGACAACCGGCAACATTTCCTTGGCGCTGGCCTTCGTGGCCGGCAGAAACCGCGTACCCAGCCCCGCGACCGGGAATACCGCTTTTCTGATTCTCATGATCCGCCTTTCAAAAGTAACTGCTCGAAAAGAATAACGTCTTGACGGCGCAATTCGTAAGCTGGCCCCGATCAGGTCCCGGACCAACCATCCCGGCCGTCAAGAGTGCGAGAGCGTACCGGTCAGATGATGAATGTCACCCGACTTGTCCGTGAGCGCGAACGCTCTGTTCTGGCTCGTCTGTCCGTGGCAGAACGTTGCGCGGCTCGGCAAAAAGACCGGTTTCTTGAACGCAACGTCGATAGTAGCCGGCCCGTCACCGATATGGTCATGCAGCGCCGCGGCCGCACGCGCCTTGGTCCACATGCCGTGCGCGATAGCTCTTTTAAAGCCGAACAGCTTGGCACTGTAAGGGCTCAAGTGGATGGGATTGTAATCACCGGCCGCGGCGGCGTAGTGGCGTCCGATGTCAGCCGGGACCGTCCACTCGCCCTGTGTCTCGGGCGTGAAATCAAGCTTGGGCGGCCCGTCGTGCTTCTTGCCGGACTCCTTGGGCACATTCGTCTTCTGACGCGAGAGAAACGTGGCGTTGGCCTGCCAGACCGCGGTTTGATCCCCTGCGTAGGCCTCGGTGGTGAGCTCGAACTCGATGCCCTTGGCGGTTTCGCGATGCCCGTCGACATAGATCAACAAATCCAGGGGCTCATCCACGCCCACTGGACGCTGCTGGGAAATCTGATTCTTGACGTGCACGAGACCCAGCAGCTTGAGCGGAAACGTCTTATGCGTCAGCACGGCCATGTGAATCGGAAACGCCAGTACGTGCGGATAGGTGATCGGCAACGTGCTGGACCGGGCGAAGCCGCACACTTTTCGATAGCGCGCCAGGTGCTCGGCCCGAACCGACAGGCCAGAAATGCGTGCCTCGATTCGTGGAATCGTCTGATTGGCGTCGAGGCCGCCCGACAAGGTCGTAGCCGCACGAAGATAGTACGGCATCACGCCGGGCAGCTGATCGAACGTCAGCGAAGTCTCTCCTGCCATCGTTTTTATCATGTTTATAAACGAGGACATCGAGTGTAACGCCTCCGCGCAGCGAGGCAACGCTTACGCGCACGCAACCGAATCGACGAAGCCGATCGAGATCATTCGACGATGGTGCCCGGGGCCGGACTCGAACCGGCACGGAAGCTATGTTCCAAGGGATTTTAAGTCCCATGCGTCTACCAATTTCGCCACCCGGGCGGATGTCTTGGCAGTGACCGTGTCTGGGGAAGATCACGAATATGGAGGCCAGGCCCGGAATCGAACCGGGGTACGCGGCTTTGCAGGCCGCTGCATCACCACTCTGCCACCTGGCCGGTGTCGACACCGCTGGAGACGACCGGCGCCGATAAAGAAAAACCCCGGCGTTGTCGGCCGAGGTTTTGCCGTTTGGAGCGGGAAACGAGATTCGAACTCGCGACCCCAACCTTGGCAAGGTTGTGCTCTACCACTGAGCTATTCCCGCCTTGTGAGTGCGCATTATAGAGATCTCGGAACACCGGTCAAGCAATGATGACAAAAAAATTGTGATCGCTTGTATGGGGCTCGGAATAAGGCCCCGCCGGGTGTTCCGACTGATACGTGACCCTTAAAGATCGATCGACCGCTGACCCTGAGTCAGACGCGGCCAGGCTTGTTTCAGATACAACACCATCGACCACAACGTGATGGCCGCCGATACAGCCAGCGCCACGCAGCCGATCTGAAAGACGAGGCCACGCTCAAACAGGTCGAACAGCATCAAAAAGATCGCCAGCATCTGTAGCGCGGTCTTGTACTTGCCAAGCGAGCCCACCGCGACGATGCCACGCTCGCCCAGCTCGGCCATCCACTCGCGCAGCGCCGATACGGTCAGCTCCCGCCCCACGATGATCGCCGCCGGCAACGCCACGTAGAACACCGGCGCCCGGTAGGTCAGCATGACCAACACCCCGCAGACGATGAGTTTGTCGGCCACCGGGTCCAGAAACGCGCCAAAGTCCGAGGTCTGGTTCCAGCGCCGTGCCAGATAACCGTCGAGCCAGTCGGTGGCAAGCGCGATACCAAACAAGACGGCGGCAACGCTGTTGAACCCGGGCATGCGAACGAACAGCAGCCCCACCACGAACGGGATCAGCAACAAGCGGAACAGGGTCAACCAGGTGGGCAGATTCAAGACGCGCCTCGCGTGATGGGTGATCGATACGCCAGCCGATCAGGCCGTATCGTGAAAATGATCATAAATGCGCTGGGCCAGCGCGGCACTGATTCCTTCAACGCGCGATAAATCCGCAATGCCGGCACGCGAGACCTGCTTCGGGCCGCCGAAGGCCTTGAGCAGCGCCTTTCGCCGCTTGGGCCCCAGGCCTTCGATCTCGTCCAGCATCGACGTGCTACGCGCCTTGCCACGCTGCCCGCGATGCGCGGCGATGGCAAATCGGTGGGCCTCATCGCGAATCTGCTGGATTAGATGGAGTGCGGGCGAATCGGCCGGCAGGATCAGCGGGCTGTTGTGGCCGGGTAGAAACAACTGCTCCAGGCCGGGCTTGCGTGTGCTGCCCTTGGCCACGCCAAGCAGCTGAACCCCGCCAACGGCCAGCTCGTCGAGCACCTCGCGCGCCACGCCGAGCTGGCCCTTGCCGCCGTCGATCAACAACAGATCGGGCAGCTTGGCCTCGCCGGCCTGTACCCGCTTGAACCGCCGGGTCAGCGCCTGGCGCATGGCGGCGTAGTCATCACCGGGCTCGATGCCGGTGATATTAAAGCGACGATAGGCTGACTTGTTCGGCGCCCCGGCCTCGAAGACCACACAGGAGGCCACGGTCTTCTCGCCGCGCGTGTGGCTGATATCAAAGCAGGCCATCTGCATCGGCGGCTCATCGAGCTTCAAGGCCGTCGCCAGCGCGCTCAGGCGTTTTTCGACCCCCGCCCGGCTGGCCAGCTGGGCCGACAGAGTCTGCGCCAGCGTGGCCCGGGTGTTATCCAGCCATCGGCGCCGCTCACCGCGCACATTGGTCTTGATCGACACACGGCGCTTGGCGCGCTGGGTCAGACTATCGGCCAGCGCTTGATCGTCGGCAGGCAACGGATCGACCAGCAGCTCGGGCGGCACCGGCCGGTCGATGTAGTACTGGCTGATGAACGCTTCCATCGCAGCGGCCACTTCGGTGCCGGCCGGTGCGCTGGGAAAAAAGCTTCTATGACCGAGATTGATTCCGCCGCGCACGGTGACCACCACCATGGCCGCGACGCCACCGTCGATGTCGCCGCAGATCAGATCGAAATCGCTCTTGCCCCCCACGCTCTGGTTCTGAGCCTGCAGGCGGCGGAGCGCCGATATCTTTTCTCGTAGCCGCGTGGCGGTCTCGAAGTCCAGTTTGGCCGCAGCGTCTTCCATGTCGCTGACCAGCCGATTGATGAGCGACTCGTTCTTGCCTTCGAGCAGAGAGACCGCGTCCGCGACATCGCGGGCATAGTCTTCTTGGCTGATATAGCCCACGCACGGCGCGCTGCAACGCTTGATCTGGTACTGCAGGCAGGGCCTGGAACGGTTTTCGAAGTAGCTGTCGCGACAGTTGCGCAGTTGAAACAGGCGCATGAGCGTGTCGGCGGTGTTCTTGACCGCGCCCGAGCTCGGAAACGGGCCGAAGTAATGGCCTTTCTTCTTCTGCGCGCCGCGGTGATAGACCACCCGCGGATAGTCGTTGTCCCCGGTCACCAGCAGATAGGGATAACTCTTGTCATCGCGCAGGTAGACGTTGTAACGCGGGCGGTGCTTCTTGATGAGCGTGGACTCGAGCAGCAGCGCATCGTCTTCGGTGTGCGTGATCGTGACTTCGATGTTGGCCACTTGATCGAGCATCGCCTCGGTCTTGGCGTTGCCCGATGCCCTGAGGAAATAGCTGGAAACGCGTTTCTTGAGGTTCTTTGCCTTGCCGACGTACAACACCTCACCGGCCGCGTCGTACATGCGATAGACCCCCGGCCGGCTGGTGAGCTGGCGGACATATCGGTTCGGGTCGAAATCGTTGGGCTCGCTCATGGCCTCATCGTGTGTGCATCATGCGCAAAGACAAGCATTGATCGACAAGCCGCTCATGGTTTCAGCGTTTGTCGCGCAAGCGCGAACACCTCGGCAAAGCTGTGTCGCGTGAGCCGTCCGGTATTCAGGTTGTAGCGACTGCAGTGATAAGAATCGATCAGCCAGCGCTGTCCGGCCAGCGCGTGGGCTCGTGCGTGCACGAACGCACGATCGGCCTGGCGCAGCCCGAGAGCGGTCAACACCGTATTGTGGGCGAGCCGCCCCAGCGCCAAAACCACGCGAGGCGGACGCAGCTCGGCGGCAAGAAATGACCGACAGGCCTGTCGCTCGCCCCCGGTGGGTTTGTTCTCCGGCGGCAGGCATTTGACGGCGTTGGTGATCCGACAGCCGGTCAAGACCAGACCGTCACCGGGGCCGGTAGAAAACGGCTGGTTGGACCAGCCGTAGTGGTAGAGCATCTCGAACAACAACTGCCCCGAGCCGTCACCGCTGAAAGGCCGCCCGGTACGATGCGCGCCGTGCAGGCCCGGGGCCAGCCCCACCACCAACAGCTCGGCATCGACCGGGCCAACGGCTGTGACAGAGGCCCCGTGATAGTCCGGGTACGCCAACGACAGTTCGCGGCGATAAGACGCCAGCCGCGGGCAGCGACGACAGTACGCTGCCGGCGTGTCTCGGCGGCTTGGCCGGCGCGCGGGGTTGCTGCTCCGGGTTATAGCGATAGCTCTCCGTCCGCGACCACGATGCCGTCCAGATCGGCATAGAGCCAATCACCGGGCATGAAGTTCACGCCGGCAAAGCGCAGCGGCACGTCACGCTCCCCCTGATTTTTCTTGAACGACTTTTTCGGGTGGGTGTTGATGGCCTTGACCGCCACGCTCATCTGCGAGATCTCGGCCGAGTCGCGGATACAGCCGTAGACGAGGACGCCGGCCCAGCCGTTGTCGATCGCAAGCTGCGCCAGATTATCGCCCATCAGGGCACACCGCTCGGAGCCGCCGCCGTCGACGACGAGCACACGACCTTCGCCAGGCTCTTCCAGAGCCAGACGCACCAGCGAGTTATCTTCAAAGCATTTCACCGTTGAGATGGGCCCTGCGAAATCGAGCAGGCCACCAAAGTCAGTGAATACCGGATCCAGGATTTGGAGATCGTCGCTGTATTTGTCGCAGAGATCGGTAACGGCGTACATGTCAATCCTTTGGTTTCTTGGAAATCTATCGACCCGGCGCGGGGCCACGAATCAGCCCGACGATCGCAAACAGCGTCAATACGCCAAATACTGCCAAGGTCCACGCCGGCAGGCTGAGGCCCAGAAAACTGGCCTTGACGGTCGCACAACTGGCATCACCGCGCAGCACGGTCGCCATCACGTCGGAGAGCGGCATCACCTGAACCAGATAATCTAGGCCGGGCCCACAGGCCGGCACCTGATCCGGCGGCAGATGAATCAGCCACACGTGGCGCGCGGCAATAGCTGCGCCGGCGCCGCCGGCTAGAACGGCGAGCCCGCCGTAAATTGCACGCCCAGCCACCGCCGGGTTATGCAGCCAGCCCACCAGGCTGACCACAAACAACGCGAACATCGCCACGCGCTGAAATATACATAACGGACACGGCATCAGCCCGCCGATATATTCCAGCGCATAGGCAAACAACAGAGCAGCCAGACTGGCAAGCGCCAGCGCGCCGAACAGGTGTCGTGTGCGCATCATCTTTAAATCCTTACACAACCCGATAAGCGCGACAATCATGACCGGACTCCGGTCTGTCGGCGCAATACGTTATGCTGATCGCGTGCCGGTCTTTTATCTCACGCCTCCGGCCCGTCCATTGCCTAACGGATAACCTCGATTTGATCGACCCATCTTCCGACGGTGCAGAACTCGTGCATCGTCACGGCCCGCTAAAACTTGCCGGGCGCGTCTTCTATCCCGTCGTCATTTTCATTCTGGCGCTTGTAGCCGCCACGATGCTATATCCCGAACGTTTATCAACCCTCTTCGATGACGTCCTCGCGGCGATCGTTCACTACTTCGGTTGGTATTACGTCTTCGTCTGTGCCGCCTTCATCGGATTTTGTATCTGGGTGGGCTGCTCGCGTTTCGGCCAGCTGCGGCTCGGACCGGATGATTCACGCCCGGAATTTTCGCGCCTGTCCTGGTACACGATGCTGTTCTCGGCCGGAATCGGCATCGGCGTGATCTTCTACGGCACCGCTGAGCCCGTCGCCCACTTTCACAACGCCCCGCGCGAGCTGACCTCCAACACCGTCGAAGCAGCACGATATGCCGTTCATCTGACGTGGATGGAATGGGGAGGCTGCCCGTTCGCAATCTATATCGTGGTGGGTCTGGCGCTGGGCTTTGCGACGCATCGCCGCGGCCGGCCACTGACGATTCGCTGGGGGCTAGAGCCGCTGTTCGGGCGCTGGGTTCACGGCTGGGTCGGGGATTTGATCGATATCGTGGCTATGATCGGCACGGTGTTCGGACTGGCCACGTCACTGGGCCTCGGTGTGATGCAGATCAATACCGGGCTCGACACGCTCGGCATTTTCGATGCGTCGTTGGATTTACGGATCACGCTGATCGCGCTCATTAGCCTCGCAGCTGGCGTATCGGTACTCACCGGGCTGTCGCGCGGGATCAAGTGGCTGTCGAATCTCAATATTCTGCTCGCTGTCTTCTTGTTGGTTTGGGTACTGACGCTCGGGCCGACGCTGTTTATCTTGAAAAGCGTGACCGCTTCGATCGGGTATTACTTCACGCATATCCTTCAGTCGAGCTTCGAGACCGATTTCGCTCAGAAATCGGACCAGTGGCAATCCTATTGGACCGTATTCTTCTGGGCCTGGTGGATCGCCTGGGGGCCGTTCGTGGGCACGTTTTTGGCACGCATCTCTCGCGGTCGCACCGTGCGCGAATTCACGCTCGGCGTGTTGAGTGTGCCCACCCTCGGCATCTTTATCTGGTTCGGCACCATGGGCTGGGCCGCGCTCGAGCGTGAAATGTTCGGCGTGGGCGGCTTGGGCGATATCGCCGCCCAGCAGGTCATCTTCGACTACCTCGGCGGCCTGCCGTTGTCGTTTTATAGTTCGCTGCTAGCGATCATGCTCATCGTGACCTTTTTCGTCACCTCGGCCGATTCTGGCGCGTTCGTGCTGGCCGTGCTGTCCACAGGCGGCCTGACGCGTCCGCCCACGACCACGCGTGCGTTCTGGGTGCTGCTACAGGGCCTTGTCAGTATCGCGCTGGCGCTCGCCGGCGGCCTGGCGGCGCTGCAGGCTGCTTCCTTGGTGGGCGGCCTGCCATTCTCTGTCGTAATGATTCTGATGTGCGTGGCCGTGGTCAAAAGCATGCAGCGCGATCTGGCGGCCCAGTCCGGCGGCGCAACCGTAAAAGAGTGATGGCCAAATATGGCATCGTGGCTGGCGACATTTCTCATTCGTCGTCAGCCACATGCTGAAATTTTATTATCACCCGTCGCCCAACCCGGCGAAGATCGCTCTATATCTGGAAGAAACGGGCCTGGATTATGAAATGGTCCCCGTCGACACCCGACGCGGGGAGCAGCACGAGCTCGCGTTTCTCAAGATCAACCCCAACGCCAAGACCCCAGCGCTCGTGGATACCGACACCGAGACCACGGTATTCGACAGCACCGCTATCCTGCTCTATCTGGCCGATAAGACCGGACGCTTCCCCCTGCCAGACGACCCGACAGCCAAGGGGCAGGCGCTCAGTTGGCTCATGTTCATCGCGACCGGTATCGGTCCGTATTCCGGCCAGTGCGTGCATTTCCGCCATTTTGCCCCGGCGGGCAACGACTACGGTGTCAACCGCTATGACTTCGAGGCGAAACGCCACTGGCAGCTGATTGACGACCATCTGGCTGAACATCGCTACATGGCCGGCGACAAATACGGGCTGGTGGATATCGCGCTCTGGGGCTGGTGTGCGCCCCTGCCGTTCATCATGGGCGATGACAATGCCTGGGATCGGTATCCGAATATCAAACGACTGTTTGACGAGATCAACGAGCGCCCGGCCGCCCAGCGCGCGCAGGCCCTAAAAAGCCAGGCCGAGTTCAAGTCGGAGATGGACGACGACGCCCGTCGTCATATGTTTCCGCAGAACCGCTAATCATCCAGCACCGCGGAGCCGCGCGCTCCGCGGTGTGGTCTAGTCGTTGTTCTGCTCGCGAATGCTGCGTATCGCCGGCACGGCATAGGCGACAGCCGCCACCAGCGCCGTACATCCGAAAAACAGATCGGCGGCCGGGTACATGACGGCAAGCATCAGACACAACATCGCAACGAACAGCGCGCCGGCCCGTTGTATCCGTCCGCGCTCGCCCAGGCGCAATGCGATGAAAAACGCACCGAGCGCGCAGGCTGCCCCGGCCGTCAGCAGATTCAGCAACACAACGATCGCCCCGCAGGTGGTACGTGTCTGCCATCGTACGTGGGCCATCGCCGATATCGATTCATGAGTCGCCGTCGCCTGCGCTACCCTCCGAGGCGGGTCTCGTGCGGCTCTGCCAATCCTCACTCGTAAGCGCATATCGCTCGTGGTCGCGCCAGGCGCCGTTGATTCGCAGATAACGTGGTGAAAAGCCTTCTAGCCGAAAACCCAGCGATTGGACCAGGCGTTTAGACGGCTGATTGCCCGGCTGGATATTGGCTTCCAGGCGATGCAGGCGAAGACCGCCAAAGGCCTGTTCGATGACCGCGGCCATCACGGCACGCATATAGCGGCGCCCGGCATAGGGCACGAATGCGAAATACGCCATATAGGCCGACTCCAACGCGCCGTAGACAATTTCGTTGAGATGCACGGCCCCGATGAGCCCGCCGTCCTGCGTATCCACGGCCATATAGCTGACCTGATCCCGGGCCGAGTAGCGCTTGACGTGGGCGCGAAACGACACGGGTGACCGCGGCGGGGCAATCCACGGATGATGTAGGCCACGACTGGCACGCGCGGCCGCCACGAATGCGGCCTCATGGTGGGCCGCAACGGGCTCAAGCCGGAACATGCGGGCGTGGCGCGTTGGCGCGGTTTATCGTTGACCCCATCCGAGCGATCTGAAAAGCTCGCGCGTTACTCAACCCAAAAGGCGCTTCATCGTGTCGAGCAAAGAACATGGCCCCCTGGCCCAAAAACTTCTGGATCCCGCTACGTTCCCGCAGGTGCTCGAAGACAGCAAAGCTCTCGTGGGCGCCGAGATCGAGAAGAAGAACATCGCCCTGCGCACCGCATTCAACATGGTGCGCCGCGCCAAGCCGGATCTGATCGACCGTGCCATGCGAGCGCTTCTGCCGGAGTTCATCGAAGCACTTGAGCCGTTTTACGCCGAGGCCCGCGCTGAACCGGATGTGCATTTCCGCGATCATCTCATCGCCCGGGACGACGAAGCCGCTAGCGCCCTGTTGACGGTCAGCGACCGTCGGGTCAAGGACGTCGAGACCAAGGTCATCCAATCGGGCTACCAGAAACTGCGCGGTCGCGCGCACAAAGAGGTGGTTGCTGCGATGCCTGGTATCGCAAGCGTCATGTCGAAATACGCCTGAGCCGCCCACTCGGGTCGCTTACACGCGCGGCGACCGACGCGACAGCGCATGCGCGTCGCGCTTGAACCAGCCCGCCGCGGGCTCACGAAAGACGATATAAAACGCAGCAAGCGCGGCGATGGCCTGGGCTGTGGTCAGCCCGGCCAGCAGCGGAATCTGCTTTACATAGGGTATGACGAGCACCAGCGCCGGGGCGATGGCGATCACGAATAGCGCAAACAGTGCGCCTCGTGCCCAGGATGCGCCCTGCCACAGATAGACGATCAAAAGCGCCATCACCGAATAGGTCGCAACGAACGCAAAGATCGTGAACCCGTGGCCGCCTGCGCTCGGGGCCAGCGACAGACTGCGCAACAGCTTGGCTGCCCCGAACACCCAGACCGAAGCAAAAAGCGCGCAGGCAATTCGTACGCCCTTGGGTTTGTTCGACATCTTCCACTCTCGCCCGACACGCTCGCCCATAGCGGCGAGCGTGTCTATCTCCGGTTACTGCTTAATGCCGCCCTGGGTCAAATCGGTCGGATCCAACAGGCGGTCCAGCTCGGCCTCGGACAGATCGGTCTGCTCGAGCGCGAGCTCTTTGACCGGCCGGCCTTCCTTGTAGGCCTGTTTGGCGATGGCCGCGCCCTTGTCGTAGCCGATGACGGCGTTCAGTGCAGTGACCAGAATCGGGTTCTTGGACAAGGCATCCGAAAGATTGCCCTCGTTGACTGTGAACCCGGCAATCGCCTTGTCGGCCAATACGCGCGCGGTGTTGGTCAACAGCTCGATGGACTGCAACAGGTTATAGGCCACGACCGGCAGCATGACGTTGAGCTGGAAATTACCGGCCTGGCCGGACACCGTGATGGTGGTGTGGTTGCCCATGACCTGGGCGGCCACCATCGCCGCGGCTTCCGGAATCACCGGATTGACCTTGCCCGGCATGATCGATGACCCCGGCTGCAGCGCCGGCAGCTGAATCTCGCCCAAGCCCGCCAACGGACCGGAATTCATCCAGCGCAGGTCGTTCGCAATCTTCATGATCGAGACCGCGGTCGTGTTGAGCTGACCGGACAGCTCCACGGCAGTGTCCTGGGACGACAGGCTTTCGAAGTAGTTGTCGCTGGCCTGAAACGCACAGGAACTGGCCTGGCCAATCGCCTTGGCAAAACGCGCGCCGAATTCAGGATGGGCGTTGATGCCCGTGCCCACGGCGGTACCGCCCTGGGCCAGTGCGCGAGTACGCGTTAGCGCGGATTCGATACGCGCGATGTTGGCATCAATCTGGGCCGCCCAGCCGCCCAGTTCCTGGTCGAAGCGCACCGGCATGGCATCCATCAGGTGGGTCCGACCGGTCTTGACCACCTCCGACAGCTCGCTGGCCTTGTTCAGCAGCGTGTCGCGCAGATGCCGCAGCGCCGGCAGCAGGTGTTTTTCCGACTCCAGCGTGGCCGCAACGTGAATCGCCGTCGGAATGGTGTCGTTGGACGACTGGCCCATATTGACGTGATCATTCGGATGCACGGTCTGGCCGGCGGCTTGGGTCGCCAGGTGCGCGATCACCTCGTTGGTGTTCATGTTGGTCGACGTGCCCGACCCGGTCTGAAAGATATCCACCGGAAACTGGGCGTCGTGCTTGCCAGCAGCGACCTCGCGGCCCGCGGCCACGATGGCATCGGCGATGGGCTTGTCCATCAGACCCAGATCGTGGTTGACCTCGGCCGCACTGGCCTTGATCAGCCCTAGCGCATTGATCATCGCGCGCGGCGCACGCAGATCCGATATCGGAAAGTTCTCGACCGCGCGCTGCGACTGGGCGCCCCAGAGGGCGTCTTTCGGCACGCGCAGCTCGCCCATGCTGTCTTTTTCGATTCGATAGGTCTGATCGTCGGCGGCCATGGGCTTGCACTCCTGTTCGCGAGCCATTGTCGTACGCTACCCGCTCACGCGTGGGTCACACGATGAACCGCACGACGCAGCGGGCGACGCAATGAGGACATTTTTGTAGAATCCGCGATTCTATCACCGCCGAACGTCGATGCGTCTTCATGGCTCTGCAACTTACCGCTCTTACCGCGATATCACCGATCGATGGCCGCTACGGCAAGAAAACGGCCGATCTGCGACCAATCTGTAGCGAATATGGTTTGATTCGATATCGCCTGATCGTGGAGATCCGCTGGTTTCAGGCGCTGGCCAACGAACCGGCGATCCCCGAAATCGAGCCGTTGTCTGACGCAGCCAGCGACTATCTCGAGTCCATCATCGAGGATTTCGATGAAGGCGAGGCGGAGGCGGTCAAGACCATCGAGCGCACGACCAACCACGACGTGAAGGCGGTCGAGTATTACCTGCGCGACAAGATCGAGCACTTCGATGAAATCGCGCACGTGAACCAGTTCATCCATTTCGCCTGCACGTCTGAAGACATCAACAATCTGGCGTATGCGTTGATGCTGCGCGACGCCCGCGACCAGTGCGTGCTGCCACGCCTGGATCAGGTGATCGAAGCGCTGGCCACCATGGCCGATGTCTACGGCGACTATGCAATGCTCTCGCGCACCCACGGCCAGGCGGCCTCGCCCACCACGCTCGGCAAGGAAATGGCGGTCTTCGTACAGCGCCTGCGTCGTCAGCGCACTGTACTGGCCACCATGCCCATGCTGGGCAAAATGAACGGCGCCGTGGGCAACTACAACGCCCATTTGGCAGCTTATCCCGAGGCCGACTGGCCGGCCATCACGCGTACGTTCATCGATAATCTCGAGCTCGCCGAAAGCCCGGCCACCACGCAGATCGAACCACACGATTACGTGGCCGAATTCTTCCACGGCCTGATGCGCACCAACACGATCCTCATCGATCTGGCGCGCGACGTCTGGGGCTATATTTCGTTGGGTTATTTCCGTCAGGCCACAGTCGAGGGCGAAGTCGGTTCATCGACCATGCCGCACAAGGTCAATCCCATCGATTTCGAAAACGCCGAGGGCAACCTGGGGATTGCCAACGCCATCATGGATCACCTGGCGGCCAAGCTGCCTATCTCGCGCTGGCAGCGCGACCTGACGGACTCCACGGTGCTACGTAACCTGGGCGTCGGCGTTGCGCATTCGACGCTGTCCTACGACGCGCTGCTACGCGGCCTTGGCAAGCTCGAGGCGAACGCCGAACGGCTCAGCGCTGATCTGGACAACAATTGGATCGTGCTGGCCGAGGCGATCCAGACCGTCATGCGGGTGCGCGGCATCGACCAAGCCTACGAGCAGCTCAAAACGCTGACCCGCGGCAAACAGGTCGATGCCGAGTCGATGAATGCCTTCATCGATACGCTCGCGCTACCCGACGACGACAAGACACGGCTCAAAGCGATGCGCCCGGCTGATTACGTGGGTAACGCGCCGGCCCAGGCCCAGCGCGCCGCTGACGCCAGCCAAGATTAAGTTACTTGGGCACGCGTGACGTGCCCACCGACCAGGCAGACTCTGTTGGACGTATTAGACGCTATTCGCGCCCGGCGCTCGGTGCGCAAGTTCGACCCCGAACACCGCATGAGCGCTGATGAAATCGAGACCCTGCTCTCGCTCACCCTGCTGTCGCCAACGGCGTTCAATATCCAGAATTGGCGCTTCGTAGCCGTCGAGGATCCGGACAAGCGCGCCGAAATCCGCAAGGCGGCCTGGGGTCAAGCCCAGGTGACCGAGTGCTCGCTGCTGCTCGTGCTGTGCATGGATCTAAAGAGCTGGGACAAGTCGCCCGAACGTTACTGGGTCAACGCGCCGGCCCACGTATCGGACTCAATGGTCGGGAATATCCGGCACTTCTATCGCGACGACGACTTGCTGCAGCGCGATGAAGGCATGCGCTCCTGCGGCATGGCGGCCCAAACCGCGATGCTGGCGGCGGTCGGGATGGGCTATGACTCGTGTCCCATGGACGGCTTCGACTTCAAGCGCGTCGGTCATCTCATCAATCTGCCGCCGGACCACCGAATCTGTTTGATGCTGTGTATCGGCAAGCCGTTGGCCGAGGCTCATCCCCGGGCCGGCCAGCTGGATCTGTCAGAGGTATTCGTGCGGGATAGCTTTTCCGAGCGCTAGGGCCTGTTGATTTTTCATACGAGCGCCGCGTTGGAGACCGCAAATCGTGTCCGGCAAGGCGCGAGTCGCCGCATCGTGGCGTGCCACGATCAAGACTCGCAACGCCGCAGGGCGCG
>MDSW01094488.1_pt1 | contig 20861 bp, 21 predicted proteins | sample 811171 | NCBI WGS metagenome assembly MDSW01 (sample SAMN05326641, study PRJNA326480) | marine metagenome | isolation source: seawater | place: Atlantic Ocean: North West | collected 2012 | reverse complement strand
GCAGCCTTAAGATTTCTTTTTGTTTTAGGATAATTTGCTAATAAATTTACTTCTACCATCTTTTGATTATTATATTTAAAATTAACTTATTAAAAGCTGTAATACCCTTATGAGTATAATTTTAAACAAAAAATTATCAGAGAATTTAAAAGAAAATGGATATATTTTCATACCAATTACTAAAATTAATAAAATTTTTATTAATCAGGTAAAAAGAATTATTGATGAATACTTGTCTAAAAATAAAATAATACTTTTAAATTTAGACGAAAAAAATTTTTCAAAACATATTTTTAAATTACAAAATATTATTAACAAAAAAATTAATATTGATGAATTTTTTCATAATAATAGACAGCTTTTCAGAAAAATTTTAAGTAGCAGACATATTGCTAGTCAATATTATTTTTATTTAAGATGTTTTAAACCTAACAAGAATTCTGAAAATTATAAGCCAATAAGTCCTCATAGAGAGACATTCCAAGGACCTAAATTTTTTAAACATGTTTATAATCTTTGGATACCTATTTCTAACTGTTCAAAAAGAAATGCTTTAAATTTTATAGAAAAAAGTCATAATTACAAAATAGGAAAAGATTTTGATTTTATTATAAAGCAAACAGGAATCAAAAAAAAATCTTTTGCTCATAAAACCGGTCTGCTTTATAAGGACAGAATATTAAGTTTCAAAAAACGAGTTAATTACAAACCTTTATTTAAAAAAAATAATTTTATTATATTTTCCGGACAATTAATTCATGGAAATGCAAAAAACTATTCGGATAAAATAAGATTTTCAATTGATTTAAGATTCATAAAAAAAAAGAACATGAAATTTAACCCCCTGCAAAGTTCTTCAAATAGAAAATATTTTAAATTAATAAAAATAAAATAATGCAAAAATTCAAAAAAATAATAGGCTTGATGCTTTTTACTGTCTATGATGGACTACACCATAAACAAAGTTTTAGTGAAATAAATTTTGGTTTTCCTAAGATAAATCGCGAAAATTTTTTTTCGAATAAATATATTACTTTTTATAATTTAAAAATTTATCTTTTAGTAATATTTAAATTTTTATTATTTCCTTTAGCAATAGTATTCAAGATTTTAAATATAAAAATTGTTGCTATTAACCCTCATTCAATTGGTTCTTGTGTTGAGGAACTAGACGTAGTTATAAAAAAAAACTTTAAAAGTAAATCAAAACTAATATTTTTCTGCCCAAGCTATTTTTCTCACAATATTTCTGTAATTAAAACTTTATTTTCAAAAGATATAATTTTGCTAAATAATCCTTTATGGACATTTTTAATATCTCCTCTAAGTTTTTATAAATCAATAACAATTAGTCCTTATTTTAATATTCAGGATAATGAAAAAATTATATTTCCAAAACAATATTATAGTGCAAAAAGTAATAAAATATCTTTTGAATATAAAAATTTTGCTCATTTCAAACTTTTTAAAGAATTACAAAAATTTGGAGATAATAATAAAGAATCGGATTATCAAGACCAGTTTATCAATTACAAAGAAAAATTTAATAAATTAAAAGAAAAATTAGGAATAGATAAAAAAATTTGTGTGGTTCACATAAGAAACGAAAATATTTATAATCTTAGAAATTTAAATATAAATAATTATTATGCCTCTTTTGATATACTTATAAAAAATAATTACTCAATTATATTATATTATAATGATAGAATAAGTGAAAAATATAAAAATAAAATTATCCATATAAAAAATTTGAATGAAGAAGACAAACTAAATCAATTATTATTCATTTATAATTGTGATTTATACATTGGGAATTATTCAGGACCATTTCATATAGCTGATATTTTTCATAAAGACATAATTGTATTAGATACTGTAGTATTTAATCATTTCATTACTCAACAAAATTTTATGAATATTCCTAAAAAATATTTTGACATTGAATTAAAAAGATTTTTAAATATTAATGAAATCTTCAAAAAAAATATTGAATGCGTATGGGATGAAAAAGTATTGTTTGATCTTAATATTAAGCCAGTAAACTTAAACGAAATAGAAATCTTAGAAGTAATCAACTTTTATTTAAATGAGAATAAAAATTTTTTTAATATGAAAAACTTTCTATTTTTTAAAAATATCCCAAATAATAAAAATTTAGCAATAAATTATATACCAAAACTAGAGTTTCTTAAGGATAAGTTTGAATAATGAAGTTTAAAATATTTAATCCAGTTATTTTCTGAAAGATTGTATATGGATAAACAAAATAGCAAGTACGTTGAAAGATTTAATCTAAAAAAAGAAGATGTGATAATATTTGATGAAAGCCTAATTTATAGTAATCTAAATAATTTAGGAATAAATTTAATAGTACGTTTAGAAATTTAATCATATAACAAAACAAATTTATAAAATGAAATTCGATTTAAAATTATCAAAAGAATTAATTAAAACACAAAGATACAAAATTGATAAAAAAAAACTTTCCTCCAAAAAATTAATTTTAAGAGCAAATAAATTAATAAATGAAATTGGTTTCTGTGTAATTGAAAATATTGTAAGCAAAGAAATAAAAAAAATAAGTAATGAAATTGCTGAAGCAAAAGTTAAAAACTTAAAAAATACAACTTTATTTAAAAATTTATTAAAACAGAATTATAAAGACAAAGATTTAATAAAATTTAAAAAACTAGAAATTAGAAAATCCAAATTTTCAAATAGACCCTACAAACTAGTAAATGATATTTTTTGGTTACCAAAATTCTCAAAATACTTACCAAATGATGATTTAATATCGATTTTGGAATCTATCTTAGATAAAGGATTAAGAATTGGTCAACTACATTCTAAATACGACAATTCTAGTCAAAAGATCTATAAAGATAAAATTTTGGGTAAAGATTCTTTTGGTCTTCCCAAAATCATTGGGGGCAATTCGAGTACAAGAGATTGGCATACAGATTGGCCACATGATCCTTGGGCATACGGCGGCGGAAATAAAAATGAAAATATTGGATTTTTAAATATTCCTTTTAAGGATATTGCTATGGGCTTAATTGTTATACATTATTTTACTGATACATCTAAAGGTTCAGGTACTTGGGTAATACCTAAGTCGCATAAATCAGGATATTCTCCAAGAGATGGCAGAATTTCACTTTTCAATCCCATCCCAGAAGAACTTCAAATAACTTCGAAAGCTGGATCTATACTAATTCAAGACACAAGATTGTGGCATTCTACTCCTATAACAAGATCAAATGAAGAGAGAGCTATAGTAGTAAGTAGATGGTATCCTTGGTGGCTACAAATTGATGATTATGCTTCTACAAGCAGGTTTAACATAGTATGCAGACCGCTATCTAAGAATGACTTTGATAAATTGCCAAAGAAACTAAAACCTTTTATGCAACATCTGTGCAATCAGAAACATAGTTTCATTGGAGATCACAAATTAAAGTTATCAAAAAAATATATCGACAAATCGATTAAAAATTTATCAAAAAGTAAGAATTTATAAAGATATTTTACTTTTTTGTTTTTTAATTAAGTTTAAATATATTATGTAAGTATAATTAACTCTTTATGAATGAAAATATTTTTATTTCTTTAGATATTATAAAAGAAAATGATATCGAATACTTTTTAAGTTATGGAAAATTTTATTTACATGAAACAATTAAAAAAACATTTAAACAAAAAAAAAATATTAATATTTCTATTTTTTTTACGATTAAGAAAGAATACAGGAAATTTTTATTAACTGAGATAAATAAATTTAGAAAACTTAAGTTAGATGTAAAAATAAATTTAAGTCAAAATGAAGTTAAAAAGGATTACTTAAATACTTTACAATATTATAAAAAAAATAATTATAATATCTTTATTAAAATTACAGGTGATTCAATCATTGATGAAGATTTCATATTAAGAATTTTAAAATATTTTAACATAGGATATTCTTCAATATTTACCAATTTAATTGAAGTTTATGAAGATGATTTTAAAAAGTATTTTAAAAATATAAAATTTAGAAAATTTCAAGCTGAAAAATTTCTTTTTAATTTTCTAAGCAAAAATACACATCTCTATAATTTTAAAGAAATTAATCTAATAAAAAAAAAAAAATTTATTATTTTGGAGAGTATATTTCCAAAATTACTCGCTTTTTCTAAAAATAAAAACAACAAACCAATTTTTTTAAACAATTTTCAAGATGTTGGGCAAATAATTTTAAAATCTTATTTAGATGAAGGTTTCAAAACAAGATATTTAATTACAGAAAAAATTGTGTCAGAAATTAATAAAAATATTTTACCAAATTTAGATAAAACTAAAAATAATTATCGTCTGTATATCAGAAAAATACCATTAAAAAAAAATAGTAATAAATTAAATAATACAAATGATAATAACAAGTTTCTTAAAATAAATAATGAAAATATCTTAAACAATATTGTAACTAATAAAGATAAAGATATAGATTTTATGTACTATAAAAGTTTATATATTTACCATGTATATAGGGTATATAAAAAAAAATTTAAAATACCGTTGTTTTTAATACTTCTCTTAAGTTTTGTTCCATTTCCGATAAGAAAATTTATTTATTTTTTTATTCTAAAAAAAATATATTTTAAATCTGATCCTTTTTATGACCATACAATAGATCGACTATTGTTTCATCAAAGTAAAAATAATTTAATTTTTTTCTTAAATAATTATTTTAAAAAAAAATGAATGCTTTGTTTTTAGCTTTTTGGGGAAAAAAATATACTAAAGATTTTTTAACTTTTTTTTTACCAAGTCTAAATGAAAATTTAAAGATTATAAAAAATAGCAAAAAAAAATATTCTCTTGAAATTTGGACTCTTATGAAAGATAAAAATTATATTAAGAAAGATAAATTATTTAAAAGTATTAATAAAAAAATAAATTGCAGATTTAGATATATTGATTTTATTATCAAGGATGGAACACAAAATAAATTCAGTAAATATGAATTACATGAAACGATTTCTTATATATTTAAAACCTCTAAATGTTTCAGATATAAATATTTGTGGTTTTTCTATCCCGATCAATTTTTTTCAAAAAAATTTATTCTAAGTATAAATAATTTAACTCTTAAAAATAATACTGATTTAGTATTAATGCCAAGCTTAACTTGTGAAAGAAGAAAAATTGATAAATTGTTTAAATCAAAAAAAATATTTAATAGTAATTTTAAAAAAATTTATATTGATGCTCTCAGTAAACAAAACAAATATATAAACATAAAACATATTAATAAATATCAATTTTTGAAAGTGATTGATATTTATGATAGCTCATTGATAATTAAATCATTTCATACTCATCCATTAGTTATTAAAACAAGCAATAACTTTGAAGGTTTAAGATATCCATTCTATCCATCTCATGATGAGGGTATCTCAAATTTTTTTGCAAAAAAAAATATCCATGTTGTAAAAAATTTAAAATCTGGAATTCTTGCTAGTGCATCTCAATATAGTGCTGCACCAATAAAATATAATAATTCATTAAAACCCTCAATTTATTCAGGAATATTTCAATTTAATGAAACTCACTTAAAATCATCAAAACAAATATTTGTTGATAAAAATAATAATTCTAAAATATTGAATGAAAAAATAAAAATAGTTAACAAAAAAATTAATTTATTAAGAAATGGCTATTTATATTTAATAAAAAATATAAATAATTACCCTAATGTAAAAAGGAATAAATTATTTAAACCTAAAGATTTTCCAGAAATAATTGATAAAATAATAGATTTTGAAATAAAAATTACAAATTTTTACAATCAAAAATTGATTAATTTTAACAAAACTATGTTTGATAATTATTTAAAATATTCTCAGTCAAATATTAAAAAAAAAATAAGTTTAAATGATTTTTTTAATAAATTTTTAAATGCTAATAACCAAATAGATATAAAATATTTTAATTTTTTAAAAAAAATGTATTTAAAATGAAAAGAGTTTTTTAATGAATGTTTTTTTTTATTCTGTATGGGGAAAAAATTTTGTAGATAATTTTTTAAAATATTCCCTAAATTGTTTAAATGAAAATCTTAAGTTTATTACAAAAAAACAATTATTTAAATCAAAAATTGAAATTTGGACTAGGAAGAGCGATGTAAAATTAATAAAAAAAAACACTTTATTTAATACTTTAAAAAAAAAAATTAAAATTAATTTTGTTCACATAGATGAACTCTTATTAATAAATGAAATTTCAAAATATGAAAGATTAGCAATCATGCAAAATATATTTATCACTAGTCATTTTTTTAAATATAAATACTTATGGTTTTTTTACCCTGATTCAGTTTTTGATAACAAACTAGTCAAAAATTGTATGAAAAAAATAAAAAGTAAGAATCCAGATATTGTTTTATTGCCTGTTCCTCAAGTAGATGAAGATCCAATAATTAGTGAATTTAAAAAAAATAAAATATCAGATCTAAACATAAAAAAATTGATTAGAAATAACTTGCATGAGAGTGTTAAATTATGGGATGTTGATAATTTAAAAAATTTTAATATCCCTTTGTCATATGCAAAACATAAAAATACATTGGTTTTTCAAAACTTTCATACACATCCTCTAGTATTAAAGACCTCAGGAAATCACAAAGCTTTTTTAAATCCTTTACATCCTTCTTTAGATGAGGGAATTCCTGAAGAATTTGCTAAAAAAAAAATTTTCATACCCGAAGATGATAGGTTTGGTATTTGTGGAGGTTTATTGGAAAAAAATTTTTTACAAAAGTCTAAATTTTATAACCTAAGTAAAAAGTGGAAATCTGTAAATAAAATGTCCATATCAATTTCTTACGCAATAAACCATTTAAACTCAAGTCATATTAAATTTTCAGAAAATAGATATTTTATGAATAGAAGAAAATTGTTAGGTATAAATAAAAAGAAAATAAAACTAAATAATTTGATTAAAAAAATTGTCAAAGGATATAACAAATACAATTTATTATTAAATAATTTAAATAAATTTGTAAATAAAAAAGATATTTATCTCAATAACATTCCAAGTACATTGCTGATAAATGAAAAACTAAGAAAAAATTTTCAGAATTTAGATATAATAAAACTAAATTTTGAAATTTTTAAAAAAATTAACAAAAATAATTTTAGAAAAATTTTCAAAATTAATAATGTTGATATTTTGGAAAATTTTTTAAATGAAGATATTGGTAAAAATAATAAAATTAAAATATATAAATCTTTTTTAAAAAATCTATATAAACAAAATCTTGCTAATTAAGTTTATTTTAACTTAATTTCAGTTTTAAAAATTCCTCTTATTGGTCTATGAGAAATATATATTAAAGTAATATCTTTAGAGGAAGATAAAATTTGTTTCATAATTTTTTTCTCTGAATATCTATCTAATGCATTTAAACCCTCATCTATAATTAAAATTTCTGGATTTTTATACAATACTCTTGCAAGTGAAATTCTTTGTCTTTGACCGCCACTTATATCAAGACCACCAGTTTTGACATTAGTATTAATTGATTTTTCAAAGTTTCCATAAATATTTTCAAGACCACATAAATAAAAAATTTTTTTCAACTTTTTATAATCTCTTTTTTTCAAATTTTTTTTTAAACTTATGTTGGTTGCCAATGAACCAGCAAAAATAAACGGTGTTTGTGAAACATATCCAATTATTGATAAAAAACCATTTAGATCATTTTCAATATTCATTCCATCGATTTTAACAAATCCACTACTAGGCTTAATTAATCCAGAAATAATATTTACCAATGTTGTTTTACCACTTCCAGATTTTCCTGAAATTAAAACTTTTGAATTTTTTTTTATTAAATAGTCAAACTCAAATTGTTTTTTTGAATTTGGATAATTAAATTTTATATTTTCAATTTTTAAATTTTTTTTAAAAAATTTTATATTTCCTTTTGATCTAATATTGGGTTTTTTAAATGCTAAAAATCTCTCCAAAGTTGGAATATTATCAAATAATGTTGAAGAAGTTTGAATAATTGAAAAACTTCTATAAAGACTAAAAATAATTGGTACACATTTAAAAACTGCTAAAAAATAAAAACAATAAAAAGGTATTTCACTAACAATAATTGTATCCGTTTTTATTGTAAGAAAGTAAATAATAATTATTAAATATAAAAGTATTTCAATTAATTGCTTTGGTAAGGATATTAGACCGATCTTTCTTAAATTTAAAAATATCAACTGAAAATTGAGTTTTTTAAAATGTGAAAGAAATTGTTTTTTTAATCTGAAAATTAAGATTTCTTTAAAACCTCCAGAAAACCAAGCACCGATCAAAGATAAATCTGTTCTAATATTAAAATCTCTAGAAGAATACTCTTTTATTTTCTTTCTAGATATAAGGTATGTAAATATGAAAAATAAAACTAATAAAGATATAAAAAATAAAACTTTAAAATCAATTAAAATTATTCCAATAACCGTTATTGATAATATAAGAATATCTCTAACGATATTTAAGTACGAGTTTACTAAATCCCCAATTTTATCAATTTCGGAACTTAAAATTATTCCAGATTTTTGTAAATCTATTGTGGCATAAAAATTTAATTTACTAGATAAATAATTATCATAAAACTTTGACCTCATATTAAAAGAAATTTTATTTGCAATATAATTAAATAATAAATTATTTGTAAAATTTAAAATTTGAGAAATGAACATCATAATTAAAAAAAAGATTGCAAAATAAAATTTGAGAACTTTTAAATCAAGATCATTTAGAAAGTTAATATTATTTATAATATCATTTTCTAGGATTACTTCAGGAGCTACTAGAATGGTAACAAGTGGAATGACAGAAAAAATTCCAGTAAAATAAAAAAGTCCAGTTAATAATAAAAAAAAATAAATAAAAAATGTAAAATTTAAAAAATTTTTTTTTAATGTATTATGTGCAAAATTTAATACATTAAAAATACTTATATCTTTGTTTTGCATATTTTAAGCTACTTACATGAATTATACCCAAAATAACAGGGAAAAACTTTTTAATATATTTTTTAAATTATTTTTCAATTTAATAATTTCTTAATTTCTTTGTCTACAAATTCTAATCTAGAACTTAAAGTATGATATTTTAAAGTTTTTTTTTGACCCTGATCACTTATTTTTTTACACAATTTTTTATCATTATCCAAAATTCTTAATTTATCTTTTAGTTCCTCTAAACTTTTATAGGTAACAACTTCATTATCAGGTTCAAATAAATCTTTAATATTTTCTTTATATTCTGTAATTAAGCAACTCCCTAATCCGGTTGCTTCAAACATTCTATAGTTGCCACAATTTTCAAATAAAATATCTGTGTGTATATTTAGTGTTATGTTGCAATTATATAATTTATTATACATATCAATACCATATAATGGTTCAAAAATTTTATTTGGCCAAAAATTATGTAAATATTTTTTACGATTTTCATAAGTATTTATATCCTCAATAAAATTATACATTTTATTATTTTTCAACTTTATATTAAGTTTTCTAAGTGTAGATTTTAATTTATTTCCAAGTAATTTTATTAAAGAATTTCTAATACTTTGCTTTAGATTATTGCTAATAATTTTATTTGAATTTTCAAAAAATTCAGTTGAGTAACAATTTAGTGGAAAATCATGACTTAACAAATCATTTAAATAATCAAATCGTGTTTTATAATGAGCACTTTTTGTATCACCGGTTTGACCACAAAAAATAATGTTATCTTTTTTAGTATTATTATTAACTTTTGATAAAATATTTTCATCAAAAGAATGATATAATAACATGCTTTTTAAACCCTGATTTTTATAAAAATCATTTAGTGCTGGTGAGGATGAAAAAATTAAATCTATATTTTGTAAATTCTTACTAGGAAATCCATTGTGGCAAATTATTTTTTTTATAAATTTAAATTTTTCTTTAAGGTTGATAATTTTTTTTGAATCAAATGATGGCTGTGTTCTAAAGAAAATTATTTCTGGCTTTAAATATGAAATTTGTTTTTCAAAAATATAATAGAGTTTATCTTGAAAACTCAACTCTTGATCTAGAGAAATATTATTTTCTTTTTGCCATTTAATTTGTAAATCATAATAGTTATAAATAATGTCATTTGAGGGATTTCCCAGCAAAAACATTTTTTTTGAAAATCCAGGTGTCTCTATATTATATTCATCTAAAAATTTATTAAGATGCGCTGAATAATTCAAACTTAAACAATTTTGTTCCCTTTCAAAATTATTAATTACTTGTGGATAATTTATATCGAATACTTTAACAATTTTATAATTCATTAATTTAATAATTTTTTAAAAGAAAATAAGCATTAAAATATTTCCAATAATTATCTATTTTTAAAAAACTTTTTTCTTTGATTAATTTTTCTACTTGCTGTTTTATATTTTTACCATTCCATAAATCGCTCTCTATAAACTTTTGATCATTTAAAACATCTAGAAAAATTTTTGAATTTTTTTGATAAATATGATTCATTGGACTCTGCCAACCTACTTTTTTTTTTCTCAGTCTAATATCATTTACCAATATATCTTTTCCAGCATGTCTTAATAAATATTTATTATAGCCATTTTTTATCTTTGATTTTGAAGAGATAGAAAATAAAAATACCACAATTCTCCAATCTAAATATGGCGATCTAACTTCTACCGAATTAGCCATTGAAGATCTATCAATATTTTTTAGAATAATCGGCAGACTTTTATTATGAAAAGTATCATATAGTTCATCATTAATATTATCATTTGAATTAAGTTTACTTTTTTCAAAATTTTCATCGTTTTTATTATTTTGATTAAAATTTTTTAAAGATAAAAATTTTTTATAAATTAATTTTAAGTTTTTATAAATTTCTTTTTTAATATTAATTTTTTTTGTAATAAATTGATCTTTAATAACATCAGGATTTGATATTTCTAAATAGATATTTTGTAATTCTTTTAAAGTAATTTTGTTTTTTAATGATAAAGAGAATTTATTAATTAATTCTTCGTAAATAAAAGGATATCCTCCAAGAAGTTCATCTGGTCCATGTCCGTCTATTGATACTTTTAAATTATTTTTACTCATCACAGAATAATTTAAATGTGATGCGACTGCAAAAAACTGAAAAGACTCTAGCATTTCTGCAATTTTAGAAATCTTATCATAATCTAAATCATAATCATAAAAATTAATATAATTGTAATTATTTTGATAGTTTTTTTTTAAAATCTCATAATATTTATTTTCACTTATTTCAGAATTAGGATAATCAACAAAAAATGAATTTGTTTTTATATTTAAATTTTTGTTTGTAAAAGCTTGCAAGATTGAGCTATCTAATCCTCCGCTAATAGTAAATCCATACCGAGCATCAGTTCTTAGTCTAATTTTAATAGAGTCCTCTATAAGATATTTAAAATACTCTAATTGATCATTTATATTGTTTGAAAATTTTATAAGATTATTTTTTGTTTCCCACCACCTTTTAAATTGAATATTTTTTTTTAAATTTATTTTTAACGAACATCCTCCATCTAAGCTATAAACTTTTTTTAAATAAGTTTTATTATCATTAAATAAATTATCTGATAATTCTAAAATTTCTTCAGAATTTATCTTTATTGGATAGTTTAAATTTTTAAATGCTTTTATTTCAGACGCAAAAGCAAACTTATTATTATCATAAAAATAATAAAGAGGTTTTACGGAAAACCTATCTCTTGACAAAAAAACCTCTTTTTTAAGATCATCCCAAATTGCAAATCCCCAATCTCCGTTAAATTTTTTTTGACATAACTCTCCCCATTCAACATATGATTTAAGAAGAACTTCTGTATCAGTATTAGTTGTAAATTTATAACCTAGATCAATTAATTCTTTTTTTATCTCAAGATAATTATATATGCACCCATTAAAAGTTATCCAATATCTATTTAAATAAGATAAGGGTTGATTTGCTTTTTCGGTTTCATCAATTATTTTTAACCTCCTATTACCTATTCCAAAATTTGACTCATTATTGATGTGATAGCCTTCGCTGTCAGGTCCTCTATGTTTTAATGAATTATTAAATTTTTTTAATTCGTCTAAAGTTATTTTCGAATTGAAATTTAATATTCCTGAAATCCCACACATAAAATTTATTATTAATTTTTTAACCTAATATTTATTTACTATTTTATAATGCCTTCTATAAGAAAATATCTTGTATTATTTTTTAAATCAGAGAGCCATTCAGTAATTCGAGGTGATTTTTCAAAAAATAAATCATATCTTTTTTTCACATGTTCTTTAGATAAAAAAAATCTTACATGTGAATCAGAGTCAAAATTCGGTACCATCGCAATTAGTTGAGTTCCAGACCTTATTTTTTTTAAAACTTCTATATCTCCTTTAATATGCTCCAGTGTTTCTAATATAATTATTAAATCATATTCATATTTTTCAATCACTTCTGTTTTAACAATATTCTCACAGATAAAATTGAAAGTTGGACAATTTTTTTTGGCTTTCTCTATTGCTACTTTTGAAAAATCAACACCTAAATAATTTTTAAATCCTTTATCATAAATCAAAGAAGAGAGCTGTCCATTTCCACATCCTAATTCTAAAATAGATTTTGGTTTATACAAATTTAACTTCTCTATAACAACTGACCAAATATAATAATAAGGAGACTTAGTATAATGAACATTATAAATAGAGTCTTTAGTTTCATTTTCATAAAAATTGTTATACCAATCAGAATCTTTTTCCTCTCCTTTTTTTACTTCTACTTTTGCTAATTTTGTTTCTTTTATTTGTGTTTCCAGCTCCTTATTAGAATTTATTTTTTTTAAAAAAAGCTTTCTATAAATTTTTATTATTATAGGTGGCGTAATTTCTTTAAGAATATATTTAATTTTCATAAAAGATATATGAATTAAGTTACTTCATTTTCAATATATTTTAAATTAAAACTCTTCTATGAATAAAAATAAATTAGAGATTAAAGAAGTTAAAATTAATCACAAAAGTTACGATTTTTATTTTAAAAAAGGTGTTTTTTACCCGACTGCTACTACTCAATTTTTATTAAATGCTTTTTTTAAATTTGAGAAAAATTTGAAAAATAAAAAAATTTTAGATCTTGGTTGTGGATCTGGAATTATAACTATCTTAATAAGTAAAAAATATAATCAAAATTTATTTTATGCGTCTGATACAAGTAAAAATGCATTTGAAGCAACTATGAATAATTTCAAATTACATAACTTAAATGGCAAGCTAAAAAAAGGTAACCTTTTAGAGCCATGGCGTAAAGAAAAATTTGATTTTATAATTAGTGACGTATCAGGTATCTCAAATATTATTGCTAAAAAATCTGAATGGTTCAAATCTGTACCTTGTAAAACTGGAACAGATGGAACAAAACTTATAATTGATGTCATTAAAAAAGCAAAAAATAATCTTAATAAAAAAGGAAAGTTTTATTTCCCGATTGCATCTTTATCAAATGAGAAAAAAATAATTTTATATGCAAAAAAATATTTCAAATATTGTAAGATATTATCAAAAAATGAGTGGTTTTTACCCAAATATTTTGAAAATAGGAATAAATTATTATCAAAACTTAAATTGACTAAAAAAATTAATTTTAAAATTAAATTTGGTAAATTTATTTGTGAAACTAAAATACTTTGTTTGTACAATTAAATTCTAAACACAGTCGTCCAAAGGGATTTCGGCACCATTAACATAACTAGATTTCTCTATTGCTAATATCATATTAACAATATGATCAGTATTGCCTAATTTTTTTGAAGGAATATTTTTAATTAATTTATTAGATAGTTTTTTATTTATATTATTAAATAATTTTGAATTAAAATAACCTAATCTCAAACAATTAGTTGTAATGTTAAACCTTGAATATTCCTTTGCAATTGATTTTGTAAAACCATTTAATGCAGTTTTTGAGGCAGAATAAAGGGAAATGCCTACATCTCCTCTTGTTGCTCTTGTAGATGTAAAGAATATTAACCTACCATAGTTTTCTTTTACCATTATTGGAATTAAATACTTTGAAAGTAAAATATTAGAAATAGTATTTATTCTAAATACCTTCTCAATATCTTCAGGTGACACTTGATGAGCCAATTTATCTATAGATAAAGCAGCAAAATTTAGAAGATTAATTTTTTTTAATTTATTTTCATACTTTCTAACAAAAACTTTAATATCATTATAGGAAGTAAGATCTAACTTTTCATAAATTATTTTATTTTTTTTTGTTCTTATTTTTTTTTTTAAATTGCTATTATATGTAATAATTACATTATCAAAATTAACTAGAGATTTTGCAACTCTATGACCTAAATCTGAAGATCCACCAATTATCAAATACATTAAAACTTCAAAATTGTAGCAGCAGCAGATAGCCCAACACCAAAGCCACAAACTAAAATTCTATCTCCTCTTCTTATTTTATTTGTTTTTATTAATTCTTTAATACAAATCGGTATAGTTGATGAGACTGTATTTCCAAATTTATTATAATTTATGTAAACTTTTTCTTTCGGTAAATTTAATTTTTCAATAATACTATCAACAATAAGTTTGCTTGCCTGGTGAAAAATATAAAATTTTATTTTCTTATTATTTTTTTTCTCAAATTGTAATATTTTTTTAACTATTTTTGGAACTGTACTTAATGCAAAATAAAACATATTTCTTCCATCCATAAATAATTCAGGAGTTTTTTTAGATGGTTTTTTTTTATAATTATCAATGAGTTTGACAAATTGTGATCCACTTCCATCTGTTAAAAATTTAAATTCGTTAATTTCATTTTTAGACTTTGTAATAAGAGTTGCGCTTGCAGCATCACTAAATAAAGTAACACAGGTTTTATTTATATCACTAATATATTTAGTATAATTGTCAGAACAGATAAGTAAAACATTTCTAACATTTTTATTATTCAATAACGAAAAAGAATTATGTAAACCATATATATATCCTGAACAACCTTGGGTTATATCAATTGCTATAATATCATTCCTTAATTTAAGTTTATCCTGAATAATACAAGCAGTTGTTGGAATTAAACTTTGTGGAGATTGAGTGACATATATCAAAGCATCTATTTTTTTAAAATTTATTTTTAATTTTTTAGAGGCTTTTAATGCTAAAGATAAAGCATTTTCCTTTGAGGATGATCTATAAATATTTTTAATACCTGTTTTTTGAATTAAATTTTTGTAATCCCAATTATTTTTATTACAAAGTTTATTTATTGAAATTTTTTTTGAAGGAAGTTGAAATTCTATTTTAGAAATTTTTCCTTGTTTCATTTAATAAGTTTTTCATCTTTTAGTACTTTACAAATCTTAGATACGGAGTCTGCATCTGCTAGTTTTGATAACTTAGATGTCTTGTTTTTAAAATATTTATCAATTGCAGAAAGTATGGCTAGATGACCAAGTGAATCCCACTCGATCAAATCATTACTTTTAGTTTTTAAACTTATATTTTTTTTTGTTTTTAAGCTTTTTTTAATAATTTCAAAAATTTTTTTTTTATTCATAGCTATTTTATTATCTCCAATTTTCTCTTAGCATAATTATTCTTAATATATTCTGAGAAAGAGGGATTATAGTAAAATTTGCAATTTTTGAAATGATAATGTGTAACCTGGCTTAATCTTGTTTTTTCTATATCTTTCATTTTATAGCCACCATGTAATAAATTAGCACTCCAAATTATTGCCTGACCCTTTTTCATAATTATTTTTTTAGTTTTAAGACTATTTATTTTTATAAAATCCTTAATTATTTTTTCATATTTCGAATTATTATTTTTAAGTTGAGTAATATTTGTGGGCTTCTTCAATTTAAGATCAATTGAACGAATAAGTGGCATTTTATGACTTTTGGGCAAAACATACAAAGGACCATTTCTAAGATTTATATTTTCAAGTGCCACCCAAACTCCAACTAAATACCTTTCTGGAATACTACCAAAATGAATATAGTCACTGTGTAATGGTTGCTCTGTACCTTTTATAAAATTTATTGTTGAAAATGGGATTGGTTTTGAGTCAAATAAGAATTTTAATAAATATAAAATTTTTTTATTTTTAGCTAACATTGATACATTTTTTGAGTATTTCCAGGCCTCAACTATTCTTGGGCTTTTATTGTAATGATAATATTTAGGATTAGTTTTGTAATTTTTTGATATTACTAATGATTTTATATCACGGTTTAATTTATCAATTATTTTATTTGATATGCCTAAATTAATAATTGAATAACCTTGCTCATGCATTTCAATTGCAACTTTTTTTTGAAAAGAATTTTTTTTTTTCTTTTTAATATTTCATAGAAAAAAGGAGAGTCAATCCATGGTGTTTTAAAAATATCTGGTAACATTATTATTAAAAAAATTATATACTATAATCGTGAAAAAAATAATAAAAAATATTATTCTTCATGAAGTAAAAAAAAATGATGCTAGATATATTTTGAAGCTTAGAACAAATAAGAAATTTTCAAAATATATTAAAAAAACTGATAATGATATTTTAAAGCAAAAAATTTGGTTAAATAATTATTTTAAAAGAAGACGGCTTAAAATTGAATATTATTTTATTTTTAAAACCATTTTTAATTTTAAATTAAATAAAATTGGTATTGGAAGAATAATTAAAATTAATGATAAATCATTTCACATAGGGGGTTTTATTTTGGAAAATAAATCAAAAAGTTGGCATGCAATAGCAATTTGTCTGGCCTTATATGAATTTGCATTTTTCATGCTAAAATTTAAAAAATGTTTACTTTGGGTAAATACTAAAAATAAAAGAATTATTAATTTTCATAAATTATTTGGTGCAAAAATTTACAAAAAAAAAGCAAAACTTGTTTATTTAAGTTTAACATTTAAAGATTATCTATTAATAAAAAAAAAATTTTCTTATTTTTATAAATAAAAATCTTAGTACTATTTAATATAAAAAATTCTTTTTATGATCTAAATAATTAATTAGATTATATTTAAGATTTATTTAATTTTTCAATTAATTTTAAGGTATTTAAGATTATTTTTTTATTGGATTTAGGCCTATTTTTACCAGTTAAACAATTATAGAAATAATTTAATTCTATATCTAGTGGAGATTTATCAAAACTTTTTATGTTTAATCTATATTCCTTTCCTGAATTTTTTAATCCGTTTTTATTATATATAATTTTGTTTGAAATTTTTATTTCATTAGGTTTTAAATCATTAAAAAAAAGATTTTTTTTAGTTCCAAAGATAACTATATTTCTTACTTTGGTTGGATAACACCAGCTTAATTTAATTGATATCTTCAAATTATTTGAAAAAAAAATATTTGCTATAAAAATATCATAATCTCCAAAAGGTAATATTCTTTGTTTAGTTGTTTGTATTTTTTTTATTTTTAAATTATTAAAAAAATAAAATAAGATACTTATGTCATGTGATGATAAGTTTTCTATTAGATTAATATCAGATCTTACTATACCACAATTAAGTCTATTAAATTCTATATACTTTATTTTACCTAAAAAATTATTAGTGATTTTTTTTTTAATTAAATTAATTGCTGGATTATACAAATATAAATCACCAGACATTAATATTTTTTTATTTTTTTTTGAAATTTTCTCTAAAGTTTGAAAATCTTTAATGTTTAAAGTTATAGGTTTTTCAATAAATACATTAATATTTTTATTTAAAAAATATTTTGCAATTTTGTAATGAGTTTTTGCAGGAGTAACTATAAATACTGCATCAATTTTTTTTAAATCAATATCATTAAAATCTAAAATTAATTTAGTATAACTGGGTCTTTTGTATTGAAAAAATAAATTTTTTTTATCTTTATCTGCTATAAAGAGAAGTCTTAAATTTTTGTTTTTTAGAATAGAACTTCTTATTTTTTGACCCCAATAACCATGGCCAATAAGCGCCACATTTTTTACTAAATTTATCATTTAATTTTATTTTTCTTTAACAAGTAATATAAATTTTTATAGGATTTAATAAAATTTTTTTTTTTATTTTTATAAATATAGCATCTAAAATTTGTGTCGCTAAACAAAAATATCTTTCTTTTAAGATACTCTTTATTAAGAAAATCTAACTTTAAGATTCTACTATCTGATGATTTGATTTTTCTGAAATAATTACCCGTAAATAAAATATTTTTTTCTTTAAATTTTTTTGAAAAAAAATTATTAGGAATTAATTTTAAAAGATTTTTTTTTACATATTTAAAATCTAAATATTTTTTCTTAAAATAAATTTTTTTTCTCCAAATTATTGGTCCATTATCAATTTTTTTTGTAACCTTATGACAAGATATTCCAAAACTTTTTTCTCCATTCAAAATTCCCCAATGTATCGGATGCCTTCCCCTGTATTTTGGTAAATAGGATAAGTGAAAATTATATGTTTTGATTTTATTTGGTATTATTTTCAAGATTTGATTTGAAAAAATTAATAAAACTAAATTTATTTTATTTTTTTTTATTTTTTTAAAAATTTTTTTTTCATTCTTCTGAAATATCAATTTTTTATTAAAACTTTTTTTATATTTAATTGTTAAATTTTTATTAATTTTTTTATTTAATATTATAAATTCTGGAATTAATTTAGAATTTTTCATTATATTTGTTAACAACAGCGGACCATCATTATTACCAATAATACAAATTTTTTTATTATAAAAATTGAGAGTATTCATTTTTTAAATTTTTTAATTTATCAAAATTAACTTTTTTGATTTTTAAATTTAGTTTATGTGATTTTTTATTTTCAAAAAAAATTTTGGGCTTGTAATTATACCTATAATATTGATCAGTTCCTATACTTCTCTTAAATCTAATTAATCCATAGTTATCAAGTTGCGAATATCCAAAACAAATTTGTTTTATTTTTTTTTTTATCAAATATTGAATTACTTTTAGAATTATAAAATTGTTACTTTTAAATTTATTTTTTAATTTACTGCAGCCAAATTTATAATAACTTTTTTTATTTTTATAATCACAAATAAATATCATAGAACTTAATATCTCTTTTTGATTATATGCAGATACTATAAAGCCGTTTTTTTTTTTTATATAAGTCGAAAAAATATTATTAAAAAAACTTTTTGGCTGAGCTATTTTATTAAACTTAAAATATCTATATTTTTCATATAAACTATAAAATATGTCAAGATCCTTCTTTTTATAAGAAAATTTAATTATAATATTTTTGGTATACTTTTCTTTTAAGTATCGTTTAAAACTATATTTAATTTTTTTACCATAAATCCAATCATTATAATTATTAATATTTAATAAATGAACATATCCATCTAAATAACAATTTTTTTTTTTAATTCTATTTTTGGATATAAATTTATAATTATAAAATATGTCAGACTTTTTTTTTGATAAAAGTTTAATTTTACTTATTGATTTAAAATTTTCATAGTAATCACCAAAAGGTGAAAAATAAACTAATGTATTATTTTTATTATCTTTTTTTTCTATTGCATATAGAAGATTATTTTTTTTGAGATTAAATTTAACTAATTTAAGATTATATGTTTGACTAATTACTTTACACCAATTTTTTGTATCAAACATTTTTTAAAATAGGTTACTCATAATAAATTTAATTATAAAGTTATGTTAACATTTTTAAACTTAGTTTATTTCATATTTCATTTTTGCATAAAAAGAATATAAATTTTTATCTTTAATTTTTTTAAATAAGTGCTCTTTAAAAGTTTCTGGCCAAAAGCTAGTTTTTTCATAGCTATTTGCATTTTTTCCAATTTTAATAAAAAAATCATCAAAATTTAAATTTTTAGCGTCAAATTTATTATTTAATAATTTTGCAAAATTTAAAAACTTTTCTTTACTTTGAATTATTTCTTCAAATAAAACAACACGATTTTGATCAAAATTAACCACTTGTTCATCAAATCTTAAACAAGAGCCAGAAGTAAATAAAAATAAATTAATTATAACTTTAGATATGTATTGTTTATAATTTTTATCTTTTAATAAAATTTCATTTAATTCAAGATTTAAAACTTTTTTATTTATTTTAAATTTTAATGAATCAAAGGCATAACTAAGATAATATTTATTTTTTGAATTATGATATTTTTCAAAATTAATATTAATTTGTTCATTACATTCATTAAAAATTTTATCTACAAAAATTTTTGAATTTTTATTATCTATTATTATTGGATTTTTTTTCTTAACAAAAAAACCACTTAAAACAAATTTTTCAAGATAAAATTGCATCATTGAATTAATTTTATCAATTGGATTTCTAATTAACCAAAAAGTTTTAATTTCTAGTTTATTTAATTCTTCTAAAAAATGATCGTTTAAATTAAATGGTATATGAATTGATCCTACAATCAATTTTTCAATTGAATTGTGTTCTTTTAAAAATTTATGGTAACTAATTATATCATTTATTTTAGGATTTATTTTAAGCAGACTGTCACTGTGATAACATTTGGAAAATTTATCTTTTGATAAAATTTTTGTTATCCATCTAGTAGCTGAATGACCATTTGTTAAAATTAAATACATATTATTTAATTATATTTTTAGTTATTTAACTAACAACTTTTTATAACAAATAACATCTACATTCCCAAAAATTAAAGTTAATTTAAAAATTTTTTTCAGTGCATAAATCAAGCCAATTGAGCTATTAGTACTGGTCAGCTGCACGCATTACTGCGCTTCCACATCCAGCCTATCAACG
>MDSW01094129.1_pt1 | contig 20861 bp, 19 predicted proteins | sample 811171 | NCBI WGS metagenome assembly MDSW01 (sample SAMN05326641, study PRJNA326480) | marine metagenome | isolation source: seawater | place: Atlantic Ocean: North West | collected 2012 | reverse complement strand
TGGAAATTCCGCCCGTGCCGCTCTGGGAATATCGCGAAGCCATGAGGAAGGCCCGTGCCCTTGGCAAATCCGGGTCCAATGAGTTGGTCTTGGCTGAGCTGATCCGACAGCAACGCCAGATCGAGTTTGAAAGCCGGGGCCTAACGAAGGCCGAACGCCGATCCCGTGAAAGAAAAGGGACATTGGAGGGCACCAACTCGGCTGTCTCGAAAACCGAAGGGCTGCGCCCGATCGACACGGGTGATACATCGCGCCCATTGTTCAAAGTGGAGAGATGGTGAATTGAGGGCAGGGACAACAGAGGAAGACGGTCGGATCGCCCTCATTCAATCGGATATCTGGATCGGCTTTCCGCGGGCCGAACAAGTTCTGGACCGTTTGCAGTGTATGATCGAAGCGCCAAGGCAAACCCGTATGCCTGGCCTTCTTGTGCATGGCGCATCCGGGATCGGAAAGACGATGATCGCCCGCAACCTGTCGCGCAGATATGCACCGGAATATGACCCAGCATCGGGAATTACGCGAACGCCGCTCTTGCTGTTACAAGCACCGCCAGCTCCCGACGAACGGCGGTTCTATCTGCACATCCTGGCGTCCGTCGGGGCACCGGCCACGGCACTGGGCGCGCGCGCTCAAAATGTGGCCTCCCTCGAAGTCCGTGTTGTTGCGCTTTTGCGCGACCTTGGCCTGCGGATGATCATGATCGACGAGGTCCACAACCTCTTGGCCGGGACCCACCGCGAACAGCGACGCTTTCTCAATGTTCTTCGTTATCTCAGCAATGAGCTCGAGGTGTCACTGGTCTGTCTTGGGGTCAGCGAGGCCGTCGACGCCATCCGTGGTGATATCCAGCTTGCCCGACGGCTGGACGAACATCACTTGCCAAACTGGCGCGACGATGCCGAGTTCTCGGACATGATCCAGACCCTTATTGCTGCCATGCCACTGGAAAAGAAGTCCAACCTGAAGGTCAAGTCACTCAAGCAGATACTTGCACTGACCGGTGGGGTGACCTCGCGCATTTTCGCCCTGATCAAGGATCTTTCCATCGACGCCATTGCAACAGGTGATGAATGCATCACCAATGACGCAATCGCAAAATGGACACCGGTTTGGTCGCGCCATGCGAACGGCAATCGGCGGCTCGAGAAGTCCGGGGTGTGAAGCCGCACCCGCTGCCAAAAACTGTCACGCCGCTGCCAGACGAGTTGTTGTCAGGTTGGTTGTCTCGGTTGGCTGCGGCCAACTACTGTGATGACGCCGAACTGCTGGCTCATATCAAGATCGATACCGCGCATGGCACCGCCTTGGACTTCGGCATTGACGCGGTGGCGGCAGAGAAGATTGCCAGCGCTGCACGTGTCGCCCCAGACGTCGTGCGATCTTTGACCTTTCCAGCAATGACGCCACGAGAAGCCTCGCTGACGGCACAGATGCCATTCCAGCATTGCCCGCAATGCTCCCGAGAGGGCCTTTCGCTCAGGCATTGGAGGCGGGCCTGGGCATTCGACTGCCAGGTTTGCGGGACGAGACTTGTGCAGACGCTCGGCAAGGACGGTGGTGAACAGATGCCCGAAAAGCTGATAAATCGTGCGCGCCACGGCGCAGCGCGGCTTGAATACGCCGCGCGATTACGCAGTCTCAGGCAACTTCGGCGCGCAATGCGCGCGGTCACCTTTGCCATATCATTAAAGGCCTTCCGCGGAGATCCGGCATACGCTCTTCAGAGCCACAAACCAGAAGTGAGGCTGTTCGGCCTTGCTGCCATTGATGCCGCCCGATCACGTCCGCTGGTCAAAGCGGCCATCTCAAGCTCCGGCATCGACGACTATGCAAGGGTTGCTCTATTGCGCGCCTTCGAGAAAGAGCCACGTCTGCTTGTTGCGGTTGATCATATTGCGCAAAGGCGCGCAAGAAGCACAGGCCCGACGAAAGCCGAATCTCGCAATTAAGGGCAAAAATTGTCGTCAAACGCGCCGCGTCTCAGAATTAAGGGCAACGCGACATATGCGGTCAACGGCCTGAAAAGCCTCGATGCCAAGGCTTTCATCGCCGGTTGCACCCGAGCCATCTGATTTGGGAGTAAGGGCCATGTCGCGTCTCCAATTTACCGGCGGAAGTTAGCACAGAACTATCAACGAGTGTTGATCGAAATCAAAGAGTTCAAGATTTTTCTTGAACATAGGCATTGCGCCCAAGGCCCGATGCCGACGACATGTCGTAAAGCGCCGTCAAACCGCCGAAACAGCCGCCCCCGGACTGAACAGGCAAAGCATCGGCGTCCGGCGGCGGACACGGAATCCCCTGTCCCTGCCCTGATCATCATGGACGATTACCGGCAAAACGGCGCGACGTCGAGGCCATGACCCGGCCAATGCCGCTGGCACCAACGCCGGGCCAAGGCCGCGGCCTCAATCCGCCAGCACATCACCGATGCCAGTGAAGACACCACCGACCTGATTGAAGACAAAGGCCCCAGCCAAGCGTACCTCACCGAAAAGGGTGTTTTCAACCACAGCCCCGGCCTCGCCGGAAAGCAGGCCGACATAGCGGCTGTGGGCGGGATCATCGGTCGGAATATCGGTAATATCCACGATCCGTATTCCGGTCGCGACCGCCAGGCGCTGGACCGCCGGATCACGCACATCGACAAGCCCAAGCCGTATCCGACGTACCGAAAGCTGCGACGACAGTTTCAGCGCCAGATCGTCCGAGGAGACGAGCACCGTGATGGGATGCTTCATCGGCCCAAGGCTGACCATCTGGGCGCGGAAAAGATCGATATCAATATCCGGGGCGGCAAGGATGACCTCGATCCGGTCCAGCACATCGTCCCGCCCGGCAAGACGCAGTTGCACCAGCGTCTCCATCGTCAGCCGCGCGCCCATGCTGTGAGCCAGCACCGGCACCGCGTCGGAAGCGGACCGACCCTTTGTCAAAAGCCGCAGCAGATCGGCAAGCGCCGCGCGGGAAAAGTCAGACGCGTCACGATCAGCCAGATAGGCGCCCGGATAGCCTGCCGAGGGCCATGTAAAAAGGACGGGCTTTTCCTCGATATGCGCATCGACCGAAAGCTGCGCGGTACGGAACAAGGCCTCATGAAAGCGGGTGTTGAAGCCGTGGACATAAAGCCCGACCCCCTCGCGCGAGAGACGCTTTGCAAAGGCGTCACGGCTAAGCGTCTGCCGGCTGCGCATCACGAAATTCCGGTCGGCGCTGCTGCCATTGCGATCCGGCCATTCAATCTTTCCCGGCCGATGGCCAGGCGGCACCGAGACCTCGTATTCCAGCCAGCTTGGCCGGATGGAGCGAGAGTCGCCAAAGGCCCCCGGCAGATTTGCCTCGGGCGCGCGGGTGGTCATGGTCAGCACCCGGACAAGGCGGGCGCCCTCGGGCAGGGCACCGGCATCGGGGGCCAGAACTTCCGGCCCCGGACGCGCAGCGCAGCCTGCAAGCGCAAGCGTCAGGATCAGAAGCAGGCGGCCCAACATATGCCTTACCGCAGGAATTTCTTGAATCGTATCAGTGCCAGCCAGAACAGCGCCACCCCGATCGCCGCCAGCGCCGCGAACTGGGGCCAGACCACGTCAAGCCCCGCACCTCGGAACAAGATGCCCTGCGAGAGGATGATGAAATGCGTGTTGGGGGCTGCAAGCATGATGGTCTGGATGATCTCTGGCATGGATTCCCGCGGCGTCATCGCGCCTGACAGCACCTGCAGCGGCAAAAGCGCCATCATCAGCAAAAGCGCGAATTGCGGCATCGACCCGGCGATGGTGGCAAGGAAAATTCCAAGCCCCGTCATGGCGAAAACCATCAGCACCGCGCCCGCAAGAAACAGCACGACCGAGCCCTGCACCGGAACCGCCATCAGCGCCTGCACCACAACACTTAGCGAAAAGATCGACCCCAGCAGCACCACCAGCCCCATCGACCAGATCTTGGAAAACATGATCTCGGTCGTGGTGACGGGCATGACCAGCAGGTGCTCGACCGTGCCATGTTCCTTTTCGCGGATCAGCGCCGCGCCGGTCAGCACCAGCGACAGCATGGTGATCGACTGGATCACGGCGGAAATCGCGCCGAACCACTTCGGATCCAGCGAGGGATTATACCGCGCGCGGAGCGCCAGATCGACCGGCAGCGCGGTCTCGGCCCGGTAGCCCGCCACATATTCCGAAACCTCGGAGGACACGATCTGCTGGATATAGCCGCCGCCGGTGAAGGCCTGGCTCATCCTTGTCGCGTCGATATTCAGCTGGATCGCCGGGTTTTTTCCGGCCAGCACATCGCGCGCGAAATCCGGTGGGATGTTCAGCGCAAAAGTATCCAGCCCCTGATCCATCCGCCGATCCATCTCGGCCGTCGTGGTCATCTGCGGCTCGACAAAATAGGGCGGATAAAAGGCCGAGGTGATGCGGGCGGAGAGATGCGACTGATCCTCATCCACGATCGAGATCGCGGCATTCGTCAGCGCCTCGGGCGAGGCGTTCGCAGAGGTCCAGATCGAGAGCGAAAAGGAATAGACGATCAGCACCAGCATCACCGGATCGCGCCAGAGCCCGCGCAATTCCTTGACGCCCAGATTGAAGGTGTTGCGCAGGTTCATCCGCCCCTCACTTCGCCTGTTTTTTCAGGAAGGCCGCCGCCAGCCCGATAATCACCGGAATGGCGATGCCCATGGCCAGCATCGGCCCGGCCAGTTCCGCCATTCCGAAGGCCTTGGAGAAAGCCCCCCGCGCGGCGGTGATAAACCAGGTCGAGGGGTAGATCTCGCCCAGAACCCGACCAAAACCCGACAGCGAAGAGACCGGGTCGATCAAACCCGAATAGCTGACCGCCGGGATCATCGTCAGCATGGCGGTCGCGAACAGCGCCGCGACCTGACTTGCGATGAAGACCGACACCAGAAAACCAAGCGCCGTGGTCGCGGTGACATAGATCAGCGCCGAAAGGGTAAAGCCCAGAAAACTGCCGTTGAAGGGCACTGCGAAGAATGTGACCGCCATGGCCATCATCAGGAAGAAATTCAGCATGGCCAGCGCGATATAGGGCAGCTGTTTGCCAAGCAGAAATTCCAGCCGCGTCACCGGCGTGACGTAGAAATTGATGATCGAGCCCAGTTCGCGTTCACGCGCGACCGAAAGCGTGGTCAGGATCGCCGGGATCATCAGCAAAAGCAGCGGGATGATCGCCGGGACCATCGCATTCAGGCTGCGCACGTCGGGGTTGTAGCGGTATCGGGTCACCAGTTCGAAACTGCCGCCGCTCGCCTTGTCACCGTAAAGCTGACGCGCCTGACGTGTGATCCAGTCGGCATGCATGCCCTGCACATAGCCCTGCACCGTATTGGCGCGGCTGGGGTTGGCGCCGTCGAACCAGGCCCCGACCTGCACATCCCTGCCTGCCGCGATATCGGCGGCAAAGCCGGGCGGGATCTCGATCGCCAGCGCCAGCTCGCCCGAGCGCATTCTTGCGTCGATCTCGTCGTAACTTGTCAGGGCCGGCTGTTCGATGAAATAGCGCGATCCCGCAATATCGGCGATATAATTGCGGCTGGTGGTGGTCTGGTCGCGGTCAAGGGCGGCGAAGGTCAGATCCTCGACATCCATGTTGATGCCCAGCCCCACCACGATCATCAGAAGAAGGCTGCCGACCAACGCCATGGTCAGCCGGATCGGATCGCGCTGCAATTGCAGGCTTTCCAGCTGCGAATAGCTAAGCAGTCGCCGCAGGCTGAAGCCGGATTGCTGCGCGTGATGGGTCACCCCGGCTGCGGGGGCCTCGGGCGCAGCGGCGGGGGCGGGTGCCGTCTCGCCAATCGCCTCTTCAAGATAGGCGATGAACGCGTCTTCCAGCGTGGCGCAACCTTTGGCTTTCGTGATCCCCTCGGCGGTGTCCGAGACCAGCACCTTGCCCGCATGCATCAGGCTGATGCGGTCGCACCATTCCGCCTCGTTCATGAAATGGGTCGAGACAAAGATCGTCACGCCATCCTTGCGCGAAAGTTCCGCCAGAATGCGCCAGAAGCCGTTGCGCGCCACCGGGTCCACCCCCGAGGTCGGCTCGTCAAGGATCAGGATCTCGGGCGCATGGATCATCGCCACCGCCAGCGAAAGCCGCTGGCGGATACCCAGCGGCAACGCCTCGGGCAGGCTGTCGGTCACGTCGCCCAGATCGAACCGGGCGATCATCTCGTCAACCCTGGCGGGGATCTTCTCGGCCGCCATATCGAAAAGCCGCGCGTGCAGATCAAGGTTCTGACGCACCGTCAGCTCGGAATAGAGCGAGAAGGCCTGCGACATGAACCCGACCCGGCGGCGCACCGACAGATCGCTTGCATCGACCTCATGGCCGAAAAGCTTTGCCCGGCCCTCACTCGGCTCCAGAAGCCCGGTGAGCATCTTCATCGTCGTCGTCTTGCCGCAGCCGTTCGAACCCAGAAAGCCGAAAATCTCACCCCTGGGGATGCGGAAGGAAACATTGTCGACCGCCACGAAATCGCCAAAGCGCTGCGTCAGCCCCTCGGCCTCGATGGCGATATCGCTGTCATCGGTGGTCCGCGGCGGGATCACCACGGCACTGTCTTCGCCCCGGTCTTCTTCGGGCAAAAGCGCGATGAAGGCTGCATCAAGCGTGTCGGCCCCGGTCCGCGACAGCAGATCGCTGGTGGTGCCGGTGGCCAGCACCCGGCCCGCATTCATCGCAACCAGCCAGTCGAAGCGCGCGGCCTCTTCCATATAGGCGGTGGCGGTGATCACGCTCATCCCCGGCCGTGTCGCGCGGATGCGGTCGATCAGATCCCAGAACTGGCGGCGCGACAGCGGATCGACGCCGGTGGTCGGCTCGTCAAGAATCAGGAAATCGGGATCATGGATCAGCGCGCAGCACAGACCCAGCTTTTGCTTCATGCCGCCCGACAGCTTTGACGCCGGGCGCGACCGGAACGGCGTCATGCCGGTCGCAGCCAGCAGATCGGTGATCCGCCGCTCGCGTTCGGCCTTGTCATGACCGAAAAGCGAGCCGAAGAAATCAAGGTTCTCTTCGACCGAAAGCGTCGGGTAGAGGTTCTTGCCCAGACCCTGCGGCATATAGGCGGTGCGGGGGCAGACGCGGTTGCGATGCGCCACATCGCGCATATCGCCGCCCAGAACCTCGACCTTGCCCTGCTGGATCACACGTGCCCCGGCCAGCAGCGACAGAAGGCTGGACTTTCCGACCCCGTCTGGCCCGATCAGCCCGACCATGCGCCCCTCAGGGATCTCCAGCGTCACATTGTCAAGCGCCGTGACCTTGCCATAGCGCAGCGTCAGGCCGGAGACCCCGGCAACTGAGCCGGTCATTTCACGACATTGGAAAGAAAGTCAGGCCAGGCGGCATCCGGATCAAGCCGCAGATAGGCCATGCCCGGCAGGCCGGTTTTGACATATTCGATATGCCGCGACAGCAGCTCGGGGTCGATGCGGGCACGGACGCGGAACATCAGCTTTTCGCGCTCATCGGCGGTCTCGACCGTCTTTGGCGTGAACTGCGCCACATCGGCAACATAGGAAACCGTGGCCGGGATCACGAATTCCCGCGCCGCATCCATGACAAGGCGCACCTCTGATCCGACCTGCACCCGGCCGACCTGCGATGTCGGCAGAAAAACCGTCATATAGACATCGCCCAGATCGACAAGGCTGAGGATCCGCCCGCCAGAGCCGACAATCTCGCCCTCTTGTGCGATGCGATACTGGATCCGGCCCGTGCGCGGCGCTTTCAGCGTGGCGTCGTCCAGAGAGGCCTGGATCGCATCAATCGACGCCTTTGCCGCCTCGACGGCCGCACTTGCATCGACCACCTGCGCCTGCGCGCTGCTGACCCCCGCCAGCGCTGCCGCATGGCTGGCTTCGGCCGAGGCCACACCGGCGCGGGCCTGGGCGTCCCGGGCGCGGTCATCATCCAGCACCTGCTGCGAGATCGCACTGGTCTTTGCAAGCTGCTCAGAGCGTTCAAGCCTGCGCGACGCGGCATCGGCAACCGAGCCTGCCTGATCAACCGCGGCCCGGGCCGCGCGCTCTTGTGCCTCGGCCTGAGCGACCAGCGCCCTTGCTGTCTCGACGCCGATTTCGGCGCGGGCAAGCTGCGCTTCGGCCTGACGTTTTTGTGCGTTCAGCTGCACCACGTCCATCTGCACCAGCACATCGCCTGCGCTGACCATGTCACCTTCGGCAGCGGTGATTTCGGCGATTCGGCCGCCGGTGAGCGCCGCGATATCCACCTCGGTCGCCTCGATCCGGCCATTGGCGCTGGCAAAACCCGCCGGCAGACCGGCGGGTTGCAGCCGGTCCCAGGCCAGCCAGCCAAGCACGGCGACAACGGCCAGGCCGCCCAGAATAATGGTGTTTCTGCCGGGCTTTGCCATGATCTGCCTCTGATTGCTGTGCTGATGGATGCTTCGCGCATGTCCCGATGCGGTTTTCGCCCTACGCTCCCCTGTTGTCAACGCTCGATGACAGGGTAAAAACCTGTATTGTCGCGCAAAAGCGGCTGCTGGTTGTTTGCTGTTGAAAAACCAGCTAAACAACACGACCCGGTCTGGGCTGCACCTTGCCGCACCTCTGCTCCGGGGCAGCATTTTCAGTTTCTTCGCGTCGAAGCCACCGGACGAACACAAGCCACCCATGCCAAGGACGCTCAACTCAGCCAACTCGACCGACCGCATGCCGGGGCAGGCAACCGGGAAAGAACGCATTCTTGCATCGGCGATGCTGCTTTTCGCGCGGATGCCCTATTCCGACACCAGCCTGCGCGACATCGCCGCCGCGGCTGGGGTCGATGTGGCCTATGTCCATCGCGCCTTCGGGTCGAAGGCCGAGATATTCCGTCAGGCCTTGCTGGCGCTTGCGCCCCTCGATGACATCGCCGCAGGGGACCCCGATGGCGCGACCATGATCAACCGGATCTGCGATCTGGCCTTCCTGCGTGATCCGCGCAAGGTAGAAGATGTCAGGCCGCTTCATTTACTGACACAGTCCAGCCTCTGCAGCGAGGCGCGGGCGATCATTGCGCAATTCTTTGGCACGTCACTAGCCCTGCCTCTAAGCAGGGCGTTTGGCCATGCGGATCCGGGACGGGCGCATTTCGCGCTTAGCCTTCTCAGCGGTTTCGTGACCCATCGTGCGATTTTCGGGCCTGCGGATTTGCTGGCTATCCCCGAGGCGGATCAGCGACAGATGCTGCAAACCGCCCTGATGAACGCAATGCTGCCTGGTTGTTCAGATGGGGTATTCGGCTGGCGTCCCATCTAGACCACTATCCAAGTCAGCTTGCCAACTGCGATCCTGTATAAGTTATGTTGGGATTTCCGCGTTTCGTGCGGAGATTTCAACACGATTGATCGGACGCCTCAGGTGCTTTCAGGCGGCTATATACGGTCGGTCAGATGGCCGCTTGGATCGAGTGTCGGTCTCGTAGGTTGCGCGCCCCCGCAACCATTTCTACGATTTTGCACGATATTCTACGACAGAGTACGATCTGCAACGACGCAGCACTACGCTAGAGCCTGATTGCTCTCACTGAACCCGCAATCAGAAGATGCAGCGACGCTCTTCCGTTGCGCCGATACTTCCGCTAGCTCAGCCGCCCCGCGACTATCGGAAGACAGGCAATGAAATCAACTCGTTCGTCCCTGATCCCGCACAGGGTTGCAAGCTATTGCGACCTAAGGCTCGCTCCTGTCCTCGAACCGGAGGAGGCGAGCACCGTGCGAGAATGCCTCGCGGGCCTGCTCGATCGAAACGAGTACCCACCCTATAAGCGGTGGGTCCGGCGCCGCAGATGGTGGGGTTCGTGGCGCGGCCGGTGATGGTGCTGACCATCTCCGTCCCTGCGCTGCCGCGCTGACGGGGGCTGCTTCAGGGAAGTGGGCGCGCGCCGCAGACGGCGCGAAATCGTAAAAATTGCAGCAGGCCTGTCCAACCAGGAGGCTGAGAGAATGATCGCGAGGATCGGAATCGACATCGCAAAAAACGTGTTCCACGTCCATGGCGTCTGCCCCGCCGAAAGGCAGCTCATATCGCGCAAGCTGCGCAGGTCCCAGGTTTTGGCCTTCTTTGGAAAGCTTGAACCTTGCCTTGTCGGCATGGAAGCATGCGCCACTGCGCACTACTGGGCCCGAGAAATAGCTGCGCTTGGCCATGAAGTCCGGCTGATGCCACCAAAATATGTGAAGGCCTATCTGAAGCGGCAGAAGAACGATGCTGCTGATGCTGCGGCGATCTGCGAAGCGGTTGGGCGCCCTGACATGCGTTTCGTGCCGGTGAAATCGCGGGACCAGCAGGCCGCTCTCATGCTGCACCGAGCCCGGGATCTGCTGATCCGGCAGAGAACCATGCTCATCAACGCCTTCCGTGCGCACCTGGCGGAGATCGGCCATGTCGCCGCCGTCCGTTGGCAGAACCGGCGTGACCGAGCTGCTGGAAGTCGTGAAGGCCGATGACGACCGGTTGTCGCCACTTGAACGGGAAACCCTCTCCCATCTTGCAGGCCAGATAGGGGATGCGACCGCTCGGATCACGGCGTTGGAAAAGCGCATCCTCGTCTGGCATCGCAGTAGCGAAGCCTGGGGTCTGATGCCGGAGGGGGCAGAATCCTACGCTAAGGCTTAATTTTTGGGGAATTTCGCTGCAGCGTTCTGTAGACGGTCGGTCTTGAGACAGAGAAGAGCTCAGCTAGATCGCTGATGGAATATTCGCCGGAGGCGTGCATCCGGCTCAGTTCTTTTTGTTGTTTTTCCGAGAGTTTCGGCTGCTTTCCCCGGAGTTTGCCCTTGGCGCGGGCGATGGCCATACCTTCGCGGGTGCGCATGCGGATGAGGTCGGCCTCGAACTCGGCGAAGGTGGCGAGGATGTTGAAGAACATCTTTCCCATCGGGTCGGTCGGATCGTAGACCGATGCGCCGAGGGCAAGCTTGACGCCCTTCTTTTCCAACTGTTCCGCGATGGCTCGTGCGTCGGGGACCGAGCGCGCGAGGCGGTCAAGCTTCGGCACGACAAACACGTCGCCTGCGCGCACGGCGGCGAGGGCCTGGGCGAGACCGGGCCGGTCGCGGTTCGTGCCGGTCAGACCGTGATCTGTGTAGATGCGGTCTTCGGTGACCCCAAGCTCTGCAAGGGCAGCACGCTGCGCCGTCAGATCCTGACGATCGGTGGAGCAGCGGGCATAGCCAATTTTGATCGCGGTCATGCCGAGAGTGTACGGATAAGGGGTGGCATATGCGAATCAAATCGTACCATCTATACGAGATATGATGGAGTGTGGTTTCCATACCGTTCTCAACTCTCTCGCCCCATGTCCGCTCACCGATCCCCTTACGGACGGTCGTCCATCACGATTTCATGAAAGATCGCCATGCCAAGACGCAGCATTCTCACCGACCGCCAACGGGCGGCATTGTTCGACCTGCCGACTGATGACGCGTCGATGCTGCGCCATTACACCCTGGCGGACGACGATCTGGAGATCATCCATGCCCGCCGCCGTCCGCACAATCGCTTCGGCTTTGCCCTGCAACTCTGCGCGCTGCGGTATCCCGGGCGGCTGCTGGTGCCGGGCGAGGTCATTCCACTGGCAGTCACGCGCTTTCTGGCAGCGCAGCTTGGGATAAGGCCTGATGACCTGGCCGGATATGCCGCGCGCGAGGAGACCCGGCATGAGCACCTGGCCACCTTGCGCGAAATCTATGGTTACAAGATGTTCGCGGGCCGTGGGGCGCGCGATCTGAAAATCTGGCTTGAAGGTGCGGCCGAAACCGCCCGGTCGAACGAGGATCTGGCACGGCGCTTCGTCGAGCAATGCCGGGCGGCCCAGACCGTCCTGCCCGGAATCACGGTCATCGAGCGGCTTTGCGCGGATGCGCTCGTCGCGGCTGAACGGCGGGTCGACGCCCGGATCGCCAGTCGGCTGGACGATGACATGCGAACGCAGCTCGATGCCCTTCTGACCGAAGATGCGGGCGGCTCGGTTACGCGGTTCGTCTGGCTGCGTCAGTTCGAGATCGGGCGGAACTCGGCTGATATGAACCGCCTGCTGGACCGCCTGGAATACTTGCAGGCTTTGGAATTGGACCGGGGCACTCTGGCGAATGTACCGCCGCACCGGGTTGCCCGCCTTCGCCGGCAGGGCGAGCGATACTTCGCGGGCGATCTGCGGGATATCTCGGGTGACCGCCGTCTCGCCATTCTTGCGGTCTGTGCTCTGGAATGGCGCAGCGCCATTGCCGACGCCGTGGTCGAGACCCACGATCGGATCGTCGGCAAGACCTGGCGCGAGGCGAAATCGCGATGTGACGCCCGGATGGACGATGCCAAATCGGCGCTGAAGGACACCCTGCAATCCTTCGCCACCCTCGGTTCCGCCCTCCTGGAAGCGCATGAGGACCGGGCCTCCCTCGAAGAGGCCGTCGGCAATGCCGGAGATTGGCTATCGCTCAAGGGGCTTGTCGCCACGGCGACCGAGCTCACAGACACCCTGGCCGCCGATCCGCTGGCGCATGTCGGTCACGGTTATCATCGGTTCCGGCGCTACGCGCCGCGCATGTTGCGGGCGCTCGACATTTGCGCCGCGCCCGTGGCGGAACCGCTGCTGGCGGCGAGCGCGATCATCGCGGGCACGGAGACGGCGACGGTCCTGCCACTGACATTCCTTCGTCGAGGCTCGAAATGGTTGCGGCATCTGAACGCGGATGCTGACGAGGCAAGCAGACTCTGGGAGGTCGCGGTCCTGTTCCATCTGCGCGAAGCCTTCCGTTCTGGCGATATCTGGCTCGGGCATTCGCGCAGATTTGGCGATCTGAAGGAAGCGCTGGTCCCGGTCGAGGTCGCACGCGACACGCCAAGGCTGGCCATGCCCTTCGAACCTGAGGCCTGGCTGGCGGATCGTAAGCTGCGCATGTCCGATGCCATATGCCGACTGGCGCGCGCGGCAAAGGCCGGGGCGATCCCCGGCGGCTCCATCGAGGACGGCACCTTGAAAATCGACCGGCTGACCGCGGCGGTTCCCGAGGAAGCCGACGCCCTGGTGCTCGATCTCTATGGCCGCCTGCCGGAAGTCAGGGTCACGGATCTTCTGCTGGAGGTGGACGATGAGATCGGGTTTACCGAGGCCTTCACGCACTTGCGCACCGGCGCGCCCTGCAAGGACAGGATCGGCCTGTTGAATGTGCTGCTTGCCGAGGGATTGAATCTCGGCCTCAGCAAGATGGCCGGGGCCACGAACACGCACGACTTTTTCCAGCTTTCCCGCCTGTCACGCTGGCATGTCGAGAGCGAGGCGATGGCGCGCGCCCTGGCCATGGTGATCGAAGGACAGTCGGCGTTGCCGATGGCACGCTTCTGGGGCGCCGGGCAGACCGCGTCGAGCGACGGCCAGTTCTTCTCGACGACACGTCAGGGCGAGGCGATGAACCTGATCAACGCCAAGTACGGCCATGAACCCGGGCTGAAAGCCTACACCCACGTCTCCGACCAGTTCGGACCCTTCGCCACACAGACCATTCCGGCTACCGTGAACGAAGCGCCCTACATCCTTGACGGCCTGCTGATGACCCGCGCCGGCCAGAAGATCCGCGAGCAGTATGCCGATACCGGCGGCTTCACGGACCACGTCTTCGCTGTCACCGCCCTGCTCGGATTCCAGTTCATCCCCCGCATCCGCGACCTGCCATCCAAGCGCCTCTACCTCTTCGATCCGGCCGCTTGCCCGAAAGAGCTGAAGGGGCTGATCGGCGGCAAGATCAGAGACCGTCTCATCGCCGCGAACTGGCCGGATATCCTGCGCAGCGTGGCAACCATGGCGTCAGGGGCCATGCCGCCGAGCCAACTCCTGCGGAAGTTTGCCTCCTATCCCAGACAGCACGAGCTGGCGGTCACCTTGCGAGAAATCGGACGGGTCGAACGGACGCTCTTCATCATCGATTGGCTGCTCGATGCCGACATGCAGCGCCGCGCACAGATCGGGCTCAACAAAGGTGAGGCCCATCATGCCCTGAAGAACGCCCTTCGCATCGGCCGCCAGGGCGAAATCCGCGATCGCACCTCCGAAGGCCAGCACTTCCGCATGGCCGGGCTGAACCTCCTCGCCGCAATCGTCATCTACTGGAATACCAAGCATCTCGCCCCTCGGATGGGCCCATCTCCTGCTCACGGGGGAGTACAGGTGGCCGAAAAAAGCTTAGCGTAGGATTCTGCCCCCTCCGGCATCAGACCCCAAAGCCTCTCAAACGCCAGTCGTGCTGCCGTTCAGCGCAATTTGGCGTGGATGGAGATGCATGGTTTGATCCGTGAGGTGACTGGGCAGGGGCGTTATCGAATGTGGTCTCTCGACAATTGAAATTCGGTTTTCCGGGCTTGCTAGATCGGGGTTCAGCCTCAATCTGTGTGGCGGAGCAGAAGCATTCGAGCTCTGAGCAGCTCTGGACCGGTTCGACCGTACATCGCGCGCTTGAGGGTCTTCAGGCGATTGACCTGCCCTTCGGCTTGGCCGTTGTTCCAAGGTAGTTCAATGGCATTGCGCACGGCATTGATGTCGCGGTGGAGCGTTCGAGCAAATCGCATGATCGGGATGATGTTCGACGATTGCGTTGTCGATCCATGCGTCGAGCGGGCCAGACTGTCGTCCGCGCAAGATAAAGACCAGTGAGCCCGTCGCACAAGCTTTGCCGCGCGACGGGGCTCTGTTGATGGCGTGGATGCCCCTCCCGACGGCATCGCAATGTGCCATTGTGGTGAGTGTTAAAGCCATCACAAACGGAAGGAGCATCCATGTCCGAAGTTACTCTCATCGGTATCGACTTGGCAAAGCGTGTTTTCCAGCTGCACGGCGCGCGCAGTGATGGTTCAGTTGCGTTTCGCAAGAAGCTGTCGCGGGGGCAGTTGCTCGCGTTCGTAGCACAGCAGCCCAAGTGTGTGATCGCCATGGAGGCTTGTGCGACGGCCCACGGCTGGTGTCGTGCATTCGAGGAGGTGGGGCACGATGAGCGCCTGATCCCGCCCGTTTATGTGAAGCCGTTCGTCAAACGCCAAAAGAACGATGTGGCCGATGCAGAGGCCATCGTAGAGGCTGCAATGCACCCTACCATGCGCTTTGTCGCAGTGAAGACGGAAGATCAGCAGGCCCGCGCCATGCTGTTTCGCACGCGGCAGATGTTCGTTGGCCAGCGCACCCAGATGATCAATGCTTTGCGTGGCCACCTCGCCGAACATGGACTGGTCGCGGCCCGGGGGCCTGCTAATCTCAAGACGCTCGCGCACGCAATCGCAGATGATGACACCACTCTTCTGAACGAAGTGCGGGAACTTGGTCGGATGTATCTGGAGCAGATCGAGGGGTTGAATGCGCGTGTTGCAGAGCTCGACGCGAAGATGAGATGTGCCGCCAAAAAAGCGGACTCGATCCGCCGCGCACAAACCATGCCGGGCGTGGGTCCTTTCACGGCGCTTGCGATCGAGACGTTTGCACCTGACCTGGCCACGTTCAAACGCGATCGCGATTTTGCCGCGTGGCTTGGGCTCGTGCCCAAGCAGCACTCGACCGGCGGCAAGGCCCGGCTTGGGAAGACCTCGAAGATGGGGCAGCGCGACATCCGCACCCTCCTGGTCTCTGGAGCCATGGCAGTCCTTCAGGCTGTCGAGCGGTTCGACACCCCGAACAATGGCTGGCTGAAGCGCCTGCTGACCCGCAAGCCACGCATGGTCGCCGCGATTGCGCTGGCCAACAAGATGGCACGTGGCCTCTGGGCCATGATGACGAAACAAGAGGATTACCGGCATCCGGCGGCGGCGATGGCGTAGCGAAGGTTGCGCGTCACGACGTCCCGGTAAGTTGGGGGTGTGAGGAGGTCACTGAACAGTAAGGGCAAAGGATCGATCAGATCCGGGTCAGAGAAAGCAGCATTTGTGCAGGAGCCACCGAGCTCGGTCTGTTGATTTGCTTCTGGTCCGCGCATCGCCATACCGGCCCGCGGATCTTGAAAGCGCCGCATATCATGGCCTGACAGAAGACCGCACTCGATTACACGTTCATAAGGAAAAAACCTCTTGCACAAACGGCGGCAACCACAGAAGCCTATACTTTTCGTCGTATGACTGACCACGAAGAGTATGCAATTCTCTGCAACACCAGCAAGGAACCCATTTTATGGAAAACTGGAATATCACTATCAAAGCACCAACGGGTGAATTTGACGCGACGCTGACTTTAGGTGATGAGGGCGGTGTTCCGGTTGGAGAGATGGCTGGTAAGAATGGAAAAGGTCCAATGCAAGATTTGGAACTTAGTCCGGCAGCCATTGCTTGGTCCACAAAGGTTGAGCGTCCAATGCCGATGAAGCTGAAATTCCAAGGAACACTTGACGGGGACACCATGTCTGGAACGGTGAAATTCGGTCTCTTTGCATCCGGGACATTTAGCGGGTTGAAAGCCTGAATCGCCTGATTTTACTTGGTAATGTGTTGAATCTAGGTTCGGTCCTTAGTCGGTTCGACCGAATTTGCGCATCAGCCCTGCGAGCGCGGCCAGCGAAGCGATCAAACTGCCGTAACTGATTACAACGACTTTGAGCCCTAACAATGGCACCAAAAGCCCGGCTATCACGACCGGCAAACCGAATGCCAGGTAGCTGATACAGAATAGCGCTGCGAAAGTTTCTCCTCTGACATCCTCGGGCACCAGCGGAATAATCGAGCGGATGAAGCCATAAAAGCAGGTGCCAAAACCCGCCCCCACAACGGCGAGCGCACTAAGGTAGAGCACTAAGTTTTCGTATTGAATTCCAAACAAGGTGGCGAGGGTTCCCATTGCGAGCGCTGCGGTGCCGAACAAAATGACCTCACGAGCAGAGTAGTTGCGCGCAATAAAACAAGCCAGCGCACCAACCCCAGCCAGCAGTGCGACCACGAACCCTTGGACGATCACATTTTGAATACCAAAAACCTGTGAGATGATGAGCGCGCCAAGCGACAGATACAGCCCCCCTGTGGCCCAGCCCGCGAATAGCGCCGGAGCGCCACGCCAGAAGGTGCCCCTGACTTCGATCGGGAGGCCAACGCGAGGCTTCAGCGCCTGCAACAAGCCTTCATGCCGTGGCGATGTTTCGGGCAAGCCCCATGTGGCCAGCGCCAGCACCAGGCTGGCCACGGCAATCCCGGTGAATATATCAAATTTTGGCTCGGTAAGGTACTCCATCGCGAAGCCGGATATCAAGGCCCCCAGGGCCAGCCCGACGAGGGGGATGACTGAATTACAGATCGCCGCGATGCCCTTGAATTCAGGGGGTTCAAGATCCGTAATCGCAGCCGACAGCGTAGACAACAGAAGGCCGCATGCTACGCCCTGTACTACTCGAGCCAATAACAACGCAGACACAGAACCTGACAATTCGAATCCGGCGGCGGAAACAGCGAGAAGCACGAACCCCATCGACAGAACAGGGCGTCGCCCGACATGATCCGAGATTGATCCGGCCACTAACAGTGTCGCAAGAAGGGCAATTGCGTAGATTGCGAATATCTCCGACACGACCAAAGACGAAAAACCAAGTTGCTGCTGCAAGAGCGGATAAAAAGGGGACGGCGCGCTCGCGCTCGCCATCATCAGAGCGCTTCCGGTAAGCACGATTGCGAAACCAGCGCGCTCTCTAGCCTTGGGTGACATCACAATCGTGGTCATTTTGGAATGCAGTCCTTCAGGAGGGTTCGAAGTTTATCGAACCTTTCTCTAGTTTCTTTCTGCGGAAGGTTCAAGTATATTCGAACCATGAGTATCTTACCCGACACTGCCAGCCCCGATCTTGCGCACCCGCAGGAACAGGAGCTGCAACTGACGCAGGTCTTGTTCGCACTCAGCGATCCGGGCCGGTTGGACATCGTGCGTCAGCTCCGCGACGGCCCGGTCGAAATGGCAAACTGCAATTTAATGGACCCGGAAGTGGCGAAATCCACCAAGTCGCACCTGTTCAAAGTGTTGCGCGAAGCAGGTGTGATCCGGAATATCCCCAAGGGGCGAGGTCGCCTGCTTTCACTGCGAAGAGATGCGCTTGACCGTCGCTTTCCTGGTTTGCTGGAAGCAGTGCTGAACGCAAACTAAGGGCGTGCCGCATCGATTTGCGTATGCATTGCTTGTTTTTCTGTGCTGGATGTTAAAGCTGCTAACTGGTGTGCATGCTGGCTAGCGCCTTTCCCGTACCGTTTCTCAGCGCCGCTCACGGCCCTGTGATTAGAAAAAGCCACACCACCCCTAGACGACCGGTCTAATGAGGCTATATCGAGGGTCATGGAACAGAAAAACGACACACGCTCACAGATACTGACCACAGGACGACGCCTGACAGCCAAGCAGGGCTACACAGGTGTCGGTCTGAGTGCGCTGTTGAAAGAGGCCGGTGTTCCGAAAGGGTCGTTCTATCACTATTTCGCCTCCAAGGAAGCTTATGGCTGTGCGCTGTTGAACGATTTTATGACGGAGTATGGCACACGCCTGAACGCGTCGCTTGCGCATCCGGACATGGATGCACGGTCTCGGTTTCTGACCTATTTCGAAGAGTGGCGGAAAAAACAGATCAGCCCCAACCTCGAAGACCGGTGCTTGGTCGTCAAACTGTCCGCAGAGGTTGCTGACCTCTCGGAGAATATGAGCAATATCTTGCAGAAAAGTGTGTCCGAAATCGTCGCGCGCCTGACGGAGACCCTTGAACAGGGAACGGACGATGGCACGATCGCCGCGCTTGAAGACCCCCGCTCCACGGCAGAAATGATCTACTACATGTGGCTTGGAGCCAGCCTCGTCGCGAGCCTCTCGCACAGTGAAGCCCCGCTCAATTCCGCTATGAATGCCACAAAGGTGCTCGTTCCAGGAACATAACCCCAAAAATTTTGACACATCTATAGACGACCAGTCTATTCGCGAAAGGAAGCTCATGAAAATCTTCTACAAAACCACCGCAACGGCAACAGGGGGCCGCTCGGGAACCGCCGCCCTCAACGATGGCAGCTTTTCAGTCCAGATGGTTCGCCCGGACAGTGGCGAGGCGGGGGTGAACCCCGAGCAGTTGTTCGCGCTTGGCTATGCGGCCTGTTTTGATAGCGCGATGGAAATGACCGCAAAACAACTCAAGCTTGATGCCAAAGCGGCATTAACGTCGGTTGAGGTGGGCATCGGCCAACGCGCCGAGGGCGGATACGGACTTGATCTCGACATTACCGCACATCTGCCGGGCATGACCCGCGAGGATGCTGAAAGACTTGTCGAAGCGACGCACCAGGTCTGCCCATACTCCAACGCCACACGCGGAAACGTTGACGTGCGCCTGCACATTGAAACTGAAGGAAACTGAACCCATGAATAATTTTGACTTTCGCAATCCGACACATATCCTGTTTGGCAAGGGCCGTATCGCGGACCTAAAGGATCAGGTTCCGGCTGACGCAAAGGTGCTGATCCTCTATGGTGGAGGCAGCGCGGAGAAAACAGGCGTCCTTGGTCAGGTGCGTGCGGCACTTGCGGGCCGGACCTTGGTCGAATTTGGCGGCATTGAGCCCAATCCGCGCTTCGCCACTGCGCTGAAAGCTGTCGAGGTGATTGGCCAAGAAGGGATCACCTTCCTGTTGGCTGTCGGCGGTGGTTCCGTTATTGACGCCACCAAATTTATCGCGGCGGCGGCCAAATATGATGGCGACGCCTGGGACATCCTGACATCTCGCGGGTCGGTCATCACGCAAGCGCTGCCCTTTGGGACCGTGTTGACCTTGCCCGCCACCGGTTCGGAGATGAACTCTGGCGCTGTGATCACCAATCCCGAGAAGGGCGCTAAGCTTCCGTTTGGTAGCCCACATTGCTACCCGGTTTTCTCGGTGCTGGACCCCGAGGTCACTTACACGCTGCCGCCCCGTCAAATCGCGAACGGCGTGGCCGACGCGTTTGTTCACATCATCGAACAATATCTGACCTATCCATCCGCCGCGCGCGTTCAGGACGGTTTTGCCGAAACCCTGCTACGCACCCTGATCGAGCTTGGGCCCAAAGCCCTTGAGACGCCGGAGGACTATGACGTTCGCGCCAACCTGATGTGGACGGCAACGCTGGCCCTGAATGGCCTGATCGGCGCAGGTGTCCCGCAGGACTGGGCAAGCCATATGATCGGACATGAGATTACCGCGCTCAATGACACCGACCACGCCCGCACACTGGCTGTCGTGTTGCCGTCACTGATGAACGACCAACGTGGCCCCAAACGCGAGAAACTGCTGCAATATGCTGCCAATGTTTGGGACATCCGCGAGGGATCTGATGATGCGCGGATTGATGCCGTGATCGAGGCAACACGCGGGTTCTTTGAACAGGTGGGCATCAAAACCCGACTCGGCGATTACGCAATTGCTGCACCTGAAATTGATCGCATCGTCGCCGCCTTGAAGGATCACGGCATGACCGCCCTTGGCGAACAAAATGCCATCACCCCCGAGGATGCCCGCCGCATTCTTGAAACAGCCTTCTAGGAGATGATGACCATGACACAGACCGAAACAGTAAACCGCCAGCTTGTGCTGGCGGAACGCCCCAAAGGCGAACCGACCAAGGACACGCTTCGCTTGGTCGAAGGGGACGTCCCCTCCCCTGGTGCTGGGCAAATGCTTCTGCGCACCGAATATCTGTCGCTGGACCCTTATATGCGGGGGCGCATGAGCGATGCGCCATCTTACGCCGCGCCGGTGGAAATTGATGGCGTGATGGAGGGCGGCACAGTGGCTCAGGTCGTCACCTCACAGGTTGATGGCTTTGCGCCGGGCGACTGGGTGCTCAGCTTCAATGGCTGGCAGGATTAT
>MDSW01149916.1_pt1 | contig 20863 bp, 15 predicted proteins | sample 811171 | NCBI WGS metagenome assembly MDSW01 (sample SAMN05326641, study PRJNA326480) | marine metagenome | isolation source: seawater | place: Atlantic Ocean: North West | collected 2012 | reverse complement strand
GATTTAATGCATGAAGTAATCCTACGTCTCTAATTTTATCCTCCAATGTTTTAGGCTCTCCTCCCTCAGGAAATCTACCAAAACGTGTACCTCCTGTCCCTAATGCCCAACTGGGAATTGCAATTTGAAAATCACCAACTTTATTTATTAGGGTTTCCAAATCAATATTTTTATTGGATAAATTTTCGCCTAAAAAACTCCAGCTTCGTTTGTGAGCCTCTAAATTTAGTTCATTAAAAGCTGTTATATTTTCTTTTTTCAGCATCGATCAATTTTGTTTTTTACCTGACAAAAGCATTTGGAACTCCGCCATCAACGTTAATTATATTACCCGTACTTTTATCTAAAATTGCCAAAAATGCATAAACACCGTTGGCAATATCCTTAGGCAAAATGATTTTGTTTAGTATATTTCTTTTAGCATAAAATTCAGGTAATTCCTTTATTGAGATTCCATAGGCTTTTGCTCTGCCTTCAGCCCAATCCCCTTTCCAGATTTTGCTTCCAATGATTACCCCATCTGGGTTTACAGTATTAACTCTAATTTGGTCATTTGCTAATTCTGCTGCTAATAATCTAGACATATGCATTTGAGAAGCTTTTGCCGTTCCGTAACCAACATTATTTGGCCCAGAGACAAGCCCATTTTTACTTGCTATATTTACAATATTTCCTCCTAAGTTTTGCTTTCTCATAATCTTTGCGGCTGCTCTGGACAATAAAAACTGTCCTTTTACCAAGACCTCCTGAAGTAAATTCCAATTAGCTTCAGTAGTTTCTTCCAGAGGTTTCGAAATAGCCAAACCCGCACTGTGTACAACAATATCCAAACCCCCAAATTCAATTGATGCCTTTTGAATGGCTTTTTCAATGCTTTTCGAATTTGTAACATCGCATTGACATGCTATTGCTTGGTCAGGACTGTATTGACTAATAGCCTCATCAAGATATTCCTCAGAAATATCAGTGAAGATTACATTTGCACCTTCAGCTATTAATTTGTCTGCTATTGCTCGACCAATACCACCCCCAGAGCCTGTAATTAATGCCACTTTTCTTGATAGTGGTTTTTCCTTTGGTTGCCTTTGAAGTTTAGCTTCCTCTAACAACCAATATTCAATATCAAAGGCTTCTTGACGTGGAAGTGAAGTGTAACTAGAAATAGCCTCTGCCCCGCGCATTACATTTACAGCATTGATATAAAATTCACTTGCAACTCGGGCAGTTTGTTTATTTTTTGCAAAAGTGAACATCCCCACACCAGGATAAATTATTACAACTGGGTTTGGATCTCTCATTGCAGGACTATTAGGGTACTTGCAGCTATTATAGTATTTCTTATAATCCTCACGATATTGCTCGAAAGATGGAGTGAGTTTTTTCATTACCCGTAACGAGTCTGAGAAGTCCTCATCTACGCTTAGAGGTAAAATTAGAGGTTTTATTTTTGTTCTTAAAAAGTGATCTGGACATGAGGTTCCCATTGGAGCTAAGCGATTTAGATCATTACTATTTATAAACTCAAGTACCTTTGGGTTGTCTGTAAAGTGTCCAATCATACTTTGCTCAGAGGAACAAAGACCTCTTAGAATTGGAGCTAATTTAGAGGCTTGCGCCTCTCTATTTTTTTTATCAGCACTTTTAATTTTTGGACCCCCAAAAACATTACCATTCTCATTAATCTTATCCTCTATGTATTGAGATGCAACCTCAATTACTTCCAAACTATTTATATATGATTCATAGGAGGTATCTCCCCAAGTAAAAACTCCATGGCTTCCCAAAACGATACCACGAATTCCAGGATTTTCATTTAAACAAGTTTCCAATTGTAGTCCCAAATCAAAACCTGGTCTTTGCCATGGTACCCAACCCATGGTATCTCCCCAAATTTCTTTGGTTATTTTCTCACTATCTTTGGCAGCTGCAACTGCGATTAAAGCGTCAGGGTGTAAATGGTCAATATGTTTGAATGGAAGTAATCCGTGTAAGGGGGTATCAATAGATGGAGCCCTGCTTTCCAAATCAAAGATGCAGTGATTAAAAAGTGCTACCATCTCATCCTCGTATTCCAGGCCCCGATAAACTTTTTTTAAATCATGAAGTCTTTGATTATATAGCCCTGCAATCCCATTTCTTTTAAGTGTTCCAATATCTCCTCCGGAACCCTTGATCCACATTACCTCAACTTCCTCATTTGTAATCGGATCTTTTTCTATTGTTTTGCAGCTTGTATTTCCCCCACCAAAATTGGTGATCCTCAAATCAGCTCCTAAAATATTTGAACGATATAAAAAAAGTTCTACCTGATCATCTCCTATAGCATCTGCCTTTTTTTTATCCCACAAATAGTTGACGTGTTTATATGTATTTTTTTTCATTTAAAATGTAATAGCAAAGTAATTTAAAGTTTTTAAACAGAATTAGTGTAAGATATGAAATTAATAAATCAATTTTATACCCAAAAATTGCTATCTTATAAATGAAATTAATCCAAATGAAAAAAAAACAAACTAAGTCTGAATTTGAACGAGAATCAATCCCAAAAAGTAAATTAAAAAGTTGGAAAAGTTTTTTAGGAATGTATGCCGGAGAGCACGCTGCAGGAACAGAGTTTATGATTGGTCCCTTATTTCTTACAGTCGGCGTTAGTGCATTTGATTTGCTTGCTGGTCTACTTTTAGGTAATCTTCTTGCTGTTTTTTGTTGGAGATTTTTAACTGCTAAAATTGCGGTTAATCAGCGCTTTACACTTTACTTTAAATTGGAAAAAATATCAGGGAAGAAGTTGGTTACAATCTATAATGTCTCAAATGGAATCTTATTTTGCTTTCTTGCTGGAGCTATGATAACTGTGTCTGCCACTGCAGTTGGAGTTCCTACAAACTTAGAAATGCCAAAGCTAAGTGATTTAATGCCAAATAGTTTAAATTGGGTTGTTATTGTAATTATTATTGGAGGGTTGACTACATGGATTGCAAGTAAAGGCTATGATATGGTTTCTAAAGCTGCCAACTGGATGTCACCAATAATTGTTTTTGCCTTTTTAGCTTGTGGGATTGTAGCATTAGGGGAATTAGAAGTGAATAATTTTTCTGACTTTATAGCTATATGGGGTCAGGGAAGTAATCCATTTCCTGGTCAAATAAAATATACTTTTTGGCATGTATTACTATGGTCTTGGTTTTGTAATGCAGCTATGCACATTGGTATGTCAGATCTTTCGGTATTCAGATATGCAAAATCAGCCAATGCTGGTTGGACCACTGCAGCAGGAATGTATGTTGGGCACTATATGGCTTGGATTGCTGCAAGCTTACTGTACGCTGTCTATTTAAAAACTCCCGAGGCATCTGCTTTTCTGGCAGATGGCGTTGCGCCTCCAGTAGCTCCTGGCCCATTAGCATACAATGCATTAGGGTGGTTTGGAGTTTTTGCGGTAATTCTTGCTGGATGGACAACTGCAAACCCCACCATATATCGGTCTGGATTGGCTTTTCAAGCAATTTTGCCAAAGCTGTCAATATCAAAAGCTACTGTCCTGGCAGGGACTATAGCCACTACAGCTGGCATTTTCCCTGCTTTCGCCATGAAGCTTCTTGACTTTGTTGCTGTATATGGTTTTATTTTAGCCCCTGTAGGAGCAGTAATTGTATTTGAATATTTTTTTGCTGATCGCTATGGAGTAATTAAGGATTATTCCGAAAAAAATAATATTTCGTTTAATAGACCAGTGTTTTTTGCTTGGTTAATTAGCTTTATTATTTTTTTTGGATTGTCTCAGACCCAAGAAATTTTTCTTTCTTTTTTAACTCTTCCTGCCTGGCTATGTTGTGGTGTACTTTTTATTATATTGAGTAAAATTTACCAAAATAAAAAATCATAGTCTATTGGGAAAACAGATCAAATATAATCCTAGATATCCATCCATTGAGGATTTAAGATATAAGGCTAGAAAGAAAATTCCAAAATTTGCTTTTGAATATTTAGATGGAGGGTGTAATGAAGATATTAGCCTATATAAAAACACCCATGAGTTACGAAAAATTGAGATGAAACCTCGTTACCTTGTTCCTTTCTCTGGGGCCAATCTAAAAACTGAGCTTTTCGGTCATGAATATGATGCACCGTTTGGGATTGCTCCTATTGGTCTTCAAGGATTAATGTGGCCTAAATCCCCTGAGATCCTTGCCAAATCAGCATTTGAATATAACATTCCATTTGTGCTTAGTACAGTTTCAACTTCCAGCTATGAGAAAATAGCTGAGATTACAGAGGGAAGAGCGTGGTTCCAGCTCTATCATCCCGCGGACTCAAAAGTTACCAAGGACATAATTGACCGAATAGATGTGGCTGGGTGCCCAGTACTAATTATACTATCTGATGTTCCATCATTCGGTTACCGTCCAAGAGATATAAGAAATGGTCTTTCCATGCCACCAAGAATGACATTTGAAAATATTTTTCGGGTTTTAAAAAGACCTCACTGGGGATTAAAGACACTAATAAATGGACAACCTAATTTTGAAATGCTCAAGCCTTATATGCCTAAAAATCTCAACTTGAGGCAACTTGGTAAGTTTATGAATGATACTTTTGAGGGAAGGTTGAATGAGGAAAAGGTGAAAAGGCTTAGGGATCTTTGGAAGGGGAAACTGGTAATTAAGGGGGTAGAATCCTTTAAGGATGTTGAGACGGCAATTCGATTAGGTCTTGATGGTATTATTATTTCTAATCATGGGGGAAGACAAGTTGACATGGGTCAAGCTACCATTTCCTCACTTAAAACTATTGCTCCAAATTACAGCGATCAAATAAAAGTAATGATGGATAGTGGAATTCGCAGTGGTACTGACATAAGTAGAGCTATAGCTTCTGGTGCTGATTTTACTTTTCTTGGAAGAAGTTTTATGTATGGGGTATCTGCATTGGGAAGAAATGGCGGAGATCATACTATTTCTATTTTAATGTCTCAACTTACTCAGGTAATGGAGCAAATGTGTTGTGAAAATCCTTTAGATCTTAGGAATAATTTAGTTTAATTTTACTAATAAATGTTTTAAAAAAATATAACCTACGTTTAAAATTAAAGAATTTAAATTCGACTTATCATTAGATATTAACTAATGTTTTATTTCCTCAAAATTGGATTTATTTTTGTGTAAATATGGAAAAAGTTAAAACATTAATAATTGGAAGTGGTCCAGCAGGTTATACTGCTGCTATATATGCTGCAAGAGCAGACTTAAGTCCCTTATTATATACTGGAATGGAACCAGGAGGTCAGCTTACAACTACTACAGATGTTGATAATTTCCCTGGTTATCCAAATGGAGTAGATGGTCCTACAATGATGGTCGAGCTGCAAAAACAAGCAGAGCGTTTTGGAACAGAAGTCAGAATTGGTCACATTAATAAAGTAGAATTATCAAAAAAAACGGGCGGTATTCATAAAGCATTTGTTGAAGGTGGTACCGAAATTCATGCTCAGTCAATTATAATTAGTACTGGAGCAACTGCAAAATATCTCGGATTACCAAGTGAGCAGCGTCTTCGCGGAGGTGGAGTTTCTGCTTGTGCGGTTTGCGATGGGTTTTTCTATAAAGGGCAAGAGGTTGCGATAGTAGGGGGCGGAGATACTGCAGCTGAAGAAGCTACTTATTTAGCAAATATTTGCTCTAAAGTCACTATGCTAGTCAGGAAAAGTGAAATGAGAGCCTCAAAAGCTATGCAACACCGGGTAACAAATTCACCCAATATTAATTTACTTTACAATCATGAGATTGACGAGGTGCTTGGGGAAGAAGTAGTAGAGGGATTAAAAATCTTCAATAATCAAACAGGTGAAAAGGATGAAATTAAAATTTCAGGTCTGTTTATCGCTATTGGACACAAACCAAATACAGATATTTTTAAGAGTCAACTTGATATGGATGATGATGGGTATTTGATTACAAGTGGAAAATCAACTAGAACTAATCTTCCAGGAGTTTTTGCCTCTGGAGATGTACAGGATAAAGAATACAGACAAGCAATAACAGCCGCTGGAACTGGTTGTATGGCAGCACTAGATGCGGAACGTTATTTACAATCGATTTAATCCTAGAAATTATCTTCTAAATTTTGTGCGTTAAAATAAACTAAATCTTGATTCTCAAAACCGTAAACTATGTTAATTGGATTACAGCAAATTTCACAATCCTCTATATACTCGGTGCTGACTAAAGATGAATCCAAAAGCATTGAAATATCCTCCCAACAATATGGGCATTGAAAAAAATGCTCAAACATTAGTATTGATTTAAGTTCTCAATTTCTTCAACCAAACGTTCCCAATTTTTAATGTAATTGGAAAGTTCTTTTTTCTTTTCATGGTAACTTTCAAAAAAGTTTTCATCACTAATAGTCTGTTCATAATTGATTTCTAATTCTAAATCAACTACCTTAATTTGATTTTCTAATTTAGTAATATTAGACTCTAGTTTACTGAGTTTATTTTTTAGGGATTTTTCTTTTTTCTGAAGCTTATAATTTGATGTTGTTTTTGTAAAATTGGATTTACTTTTCTTTTTTGTTCTCTCAAGCTGATTTAAGGAATTAATCTTTTTGTTTTCAAGATAAGTATTTATGTCATCTAGGTAAAGTTTAGTTTTGCCATCTTTAAATTCCAATACTTGACTGCACAATCCCGATAAAAAATCTCGGTCGTGAGATACTAAAATCAAGGTCCCTTTAAAACTAATTAATGCATTTTTTAAAACCCTCTTTGACTGAATATCCAAATGGTTCGTTGGCTCATCCATAACCAGGATGTTAAATGGTTGGAGAAGCAATTTACATAAAGCCAGTCTATTGCGTTCACCTCCTGATAAAACACTTACTTTTTTATCTACATCATCACCTTTAAATAAAAAAGCTCCTAAAATATCTCTAACAGTATTTCTATTCTCTTTAGTTGCTGAGTCTTGAGCAGTAGTTAAAACGGTTTTTGAGGCGTCAAGAGTCTCAGATTGATTTTGGGCAAAATAGCCAATCTTAACATTGTGTCCTATGCTCAGTTCCCCATTTCCATAAATTTCACCTACCAATAACTTTGCAAGGGTTGACTTACCTTGTCCATTTTGACCAACAAATGCAACTTTTGTACCTCTATCGATATAAAGATCTATACTGTTAAGGACTTTTTTTTTCCCATAGCTTTTTTCTAACCCTTTAGTCTCAAAAATCATTTTACCAGGTTGGATCGCAACTGGAAATTTTATACTCATCACATCTGTTTCCTCAGCATCAATGGTTATGCGTTCAACTTTTTCGAGTTTTTTTATAAGTGATTGAACCATACTAGCTTTAGAAGCTTTGGCCTTAAATCGCTCGATGAGCTTTTCGGTATGCTGAATTTGCTTGGCTTGATTTTTTTGAGCTGCTTTTTGCTGAACCCTAATTTCATCTCTTAAAGCCATAAAGGGAGTATAAGATTTTTTTAAATCGAAATGTTGTTTGTTTACAATTTCAATGGTTCTGTTTGTAACTTGGTCAAGAAACATAATATCGTGAGATACAATTACTATAGCTCCGTTATATTTCATTAAAAATTGTTCAAGCCACTCAATTGAATCAATATCCAAATGATTTGTGGGTTCATCCAATAGAAGAATATCGTGAGATTTTAATAAAATTTTTGCCAATTCTATTCTCATCCTCCATCCACCTGAGAAAGAAGAAGTAAGCTGGTTAAAATCATTTGCAGTGAATCCCAAACCCAATAATATTTTTTCTGATTCACCCTTATATTTGTAACCCCCTAAAACTTCAAATTCAGACCCTAAATCACTAAGCTCCTGAATCAATTCTTGATAAGCACCACTTTCATAATCTGTCCTGGAATTAAGTAATTCAACTATCTCATCCTGACGAGATTGGTTTTTTAAAAGTTCTGGAAAAGCTTGAAATGTTTCCTCAATAACAGTCCTAATATTTTCAACTTGAAGCTCCTGGGGTAAATAACCTATAGAGCAGTTTTTTTCAATTGTAAAGTTACCGTTTGATGGACTATTTTCCCCTGACAATATCTTCAGTAAAGTACTTTTACCAGCCCCATTTTTACCTATTAGGCCAATTCTGTCACCCTTAGCAATTCTAAAAGAAAAGCTTTCAAATAAAACCTCCCCGCCAAATGAAACCCCTAAATTTTCTAAATCTAGCATCAAAATGTATTATTAATAATTATAATATTTTTTTTCGAAACGCTTGATACTCACTTCTATTGGAAATTCATATTGCTTTTCAATAAATTCGTATAACCAATGAGAAAGTAATGGAGCCATTAATACCCCCCTTGTTCCTAACCCATTTAAGATAAAAAGTCTATTATTTTTAGGGTGAATTCCTAGAATTGGTCTTCTATCTATTACAGTAGCTCTAATTTGAGCCTTATGATCAAGAATTTGATAGGGTAAATCGAAAAATTTTTCTAATTTAGACCTTAACCACAGATTTCCATCTTCACTAATCTTTGTGGTTTTGTCAAATCGGTTAAAAGTAGCCCCTACCCAAAACTTTTTTTTTCCAATTGGAGATAAGAAAATAGGACCTTTAAAAATAACTTTCTCCTTAAGTTGATCGCATTTAATTACTAACATTTCTCCTTTTGACCCTATTAAAGGGAGGTAATTAAAAAAAGGATTAAAAATATTTTGAAACCCTTCGCAAAAAACTATTTTTTTTGCTTTAATTCCCTGATATGAAATTCCATCTGGATTGAACTCAACTTTATCATAGTCCAATTTACAATCAAAATATTGATTAGGAATTATTTTTTTTATGTAAGAGTTAATTAGGGTTTTACTATCAACTTTTGCGGTATTTTTGACTTCCCCAAATTTGAATGGAGCTTTAATTCCTCTATATTTTTCTCCTGAAATTAATTTATTGTTAAAATACTTTTGTAAGGTTAGTTTTGAGCAAGCTACCACCCATTCATTTTGTTCCCTGTTACTATCTAAAATACGATAAATTGGAATTGCTTCAATGATCCTTTTTTGTAACAAATCCTGAAGCTCATAGTAATGAGGCAATGCATAATTTAAAAATTCATCTGATTTCCAAACTGAATTAAACCTCTTTAATACTGTAGGGTTAATTATTCCCGCTGAAAGTTTTGAGGCACTCTGATTGACAGGGGCAATTACTCGAAACTCTTTTTTGTTCTGTCTAAGTTTCTCTGCATAATTTAGTCCAGCTATACCAAAACCCACTATAAGAGTATCTATCACAATGAAATAAAATAAAAAAAGCGTTATTGTTAAATAACGCCTAGAATAATATTAAAGGAAAGTTTAGTTATTCCACAAATCTTGTTCAAAATCACGAATAATTGATTTTATTCTGTCAGCCTCTAAAAGCATTTTTAGAGCATCTCCTCTGATATAATCTTTTATTAATCTATCCTCGTAGATGTTTTCTTCTTTGTATATAAGAGAATTAAATCTCCTAGAATTTAACATATGATCGTATGTAACAGGTTGAGAGGAGTTCCTAGTGTTAAATACTTTATGTTTATTTAAAGATTTTCTTGCATCAGGGAACCAAATCCAGAACAATTCAACGGGAATAATATTTTTATCTCCACTCTCGTACTTTTCAATGTCTTTTCCTTGAATAACTACCGGGCACAAACCTAGAAGCCTATACTTTAATTCACCTAATCTTTTATCTACATACCAAGTACCTTTAATTCTATACTCTCTTACATATTTGGCAGTAACAGGCCATTCAAAAATTAGATCATCATTCCAAACTCCCGTTATATTGTATTCAGCCTTTGCCTGATCAGTAGTGTCAATAAATTTCAATTGAATTTCATCTCCAACTTGTTTTATTCGAAAATAAGGGTCTTTATAAACCTCTTTAATTTGCTTATTTTTAATCGCATCAGTTAAGACATGCCATAAAGATCTTCTATCCTCCCCTAAATTTTCAATTTGGGTCGGATAATAGAATGGAAAATTTATCCTTTCGTCTAAGTCAATTATTTCCCAAACAGTTTTTGACCACAATACATCTCTATCATCGACATATCCATATTTTAATGGATCCTGATTATTAGCTAAAATTTGTTGTTCATTTAATTCCCCTACATCTTGAGGAACTCTTGCATTAAGTAAATTAGCTTGAGCATTAACTCTTATTAATGAGTTTAAGAAAATAAAAACAATAAATGGCATACTAAACTTCATATGAAAGTTTTAAATAACTGTAATAATTATTGGATTTACGCTTTTAATTGCTAGTTTAGGATTTGAGGGTGCCCTTACCTTTATATTCTCAATGGTTAGTTTTCCACCAGATCTGACCCTATTAATTAATCCTCTTGCATCATTATTAAATTTATTACCTGTAACCTCTATAGCTGGAAGGCCAGGAGCAGATAATGTGTAGCCTAAAACAGAAAGAGGTAGGTCAAAATCAAAATCTTTAAATATAGCGACAACGGTTTGCTTACCTATTGCACCTTTTGGAAGGGATATAGACCCTGTTTTCCCTGCTATTTGGCAGGTTGGGTTAGGAAGACCTTTTACCCTAAATTTACTCTGACTGGAAACTACTTGTCCATCAGGAAGTGTACCAGAGGCTCTAATAATTACCTCTCTTCCTCCACCTGATGGTGTCAAAATATATTTACTTCCCCTTGTTCTTCTTAATCCGGTAGCAGAGGCTCTAACCTTGTTATCCGGTATACCAGGTATAGATATTGTTAATGGATTTTCAACTCCTATGTAAACAACATTCATTTTATCAGCAGAAATTACTGCAGAGTTAGGTTTTGATATCACTGGGAAAGACTGATCAACTGGAATCCTTGATTCAACTCCTTCATTTAAAAAAATCAAATCACCTTTAATTATATGATCACCAGGGTTTCCTGTTCTAATTTTTAACTTTATACCGCCATCAATTAATTCATAATCTTCCTCAGTCAGTTTTCGGCCATCTAATTCAAGTTCAACTCCATTTGGCTTTTGAGCTCCACCTTTTCTTCCAAGAATTACACTCCCATCGAAAGTTTCTCCTTGATAATAAGCCCCTTTTTCAGTTTTTAACAAACTTATGTAGTTTGATTCATTGACACTTGAAGACATTTTTAGTTCTTTTCCCATTAAAGTAGCAAAAACATCGTGTTCAGTTTGTCGAATATCGTTCTGCATTAATGAAAACTTAGCAAGGGATGAAATTAAAGGCATTCCTTGATAGTTACTAAAAAACCAATCTTCATCCATTCCATCACTATTTACAATATTGCCATTTTCGTCTCCAGTAAAGAAACGATTTTCAACCATTTCTATGTATTCTGGATATTGGCTCCCGAAAACCTGAATTACATGCATTTTGTATGTATTAATCATATCAATAAATTCATCTTTTGCGTCACTTGAGCCTTCTTTGAAAAAAAGCATATCAAGGGTTTCGCCCTTATCCATTTGAGCATATTCCTTTAACTCTGGATCTTTCTCTCTTTGTTTTTCAGTAATCTGATTCATTATCTCAGATATTCGATCATAAAATGCATCTGATTCCTCCTTTATTTCCTTTGCAGTTCTTAGGTGTCCAATCCACTTACCACCTTTTTCTTCAGCGTTGACTTTTATATTTTCATATATATTGTCATTACTTTCATCAACCCTAGTATTAGCATCAGAAATCTTCACAAACATTTGACCAAATCCATCTAATACTTCTTTACTTACGTTCAAAGCAAGCATGGTTATAAATACCAGATACATTAAACTAATAAGTTTCTGTCTGGGTGTTTCTTTAGCTCCAGCCATTTTTTATAAATTAATTTTTATTCATTGCATTAAGCATACCGTCATATACCTGATTCAATGAAGCAAGGTTAGACGATAATGCTTCCATTTGTGCTCTTAATTTTTCAGCATTATCAGCTACCTGCTGGTTAAATTGAGTATTATTCCCCGCAGATCGAACTTGTTCAGAATATACTCCATTAAGTTGTTTTAATTTTTCAGAGGCAGCAATTAGTTGTTCAGAATAATCCTGAGAGGAAGAAGCTGCATCTGCAGCAGGAGAGAGTGCTTCAGCTGATGATTCAAGTTTCTTAATACTTTGAGTTAATTTATTTACAAGTGCAACATCTAATTTAGCTTCTTGTAATATATCATCAATTTTAGCAGAAAGACCTTTTTCGCCTCCAGTTGATCCAGAGGAGGACTGACCTTTCATTTTTTTCGAAAAATCTTCGTGTTCTTCTTTAATTTCACCTGTACTAAGAGCTGAAACTGTAAAAATAAGAGCTTCTGTTCCTAGGCCTAAGCCAAGTACGAGCCCACCTGTAATAGGGCCAATTTCCAAGTGAAGAATTTTAAAAAGTGCTCCAATAATTACAACTGCCCCACCTAGTCCGAAGAGCATATGCATCATTAACTTTCCTCTTAATCTCTTTTTTAAAGCTTTATCATCCATTTTTAAAGTATTTATTTATGTTTAATTAAAAATATTAAATTATTTTATTTTTACCTTACTTGTTCCTAAATAATCTTGAACTGTTCTAAAGCCAATGTAGCTTCTTGATGTATCTGCATACTCATAATCTCTTGAACTAACTCTTAAAAAATATGCAACATCTTTCCACGAACCTCCTCTAACAACTTTTCTAAACTCTGTTTTCATTGACATATTCGGGTTCAGTGATGCTACATACTCATAGGCTCCTGATTCATATGAGGAACTTGTCCATTCGGCAACATTTCCAGCCATGTTGTACAGATTGAAATCGTTTGGTAAATAAGATTTTGCTTCAACAGTGTAAACTGCCTGGTCTGCAGCATAATCTCCTCTTAGAGGCTTAAAATTGGCAAGGAAGCATGCTCTATCATTAAGAAGATAGGGACCTCCCCAAGGATAAGTTCCTGAAGGAATTCCACCTCTAGCTGCGTATTCCCATTCTGCCTCGCTGGGTAACCTAAAATTATTTACAAGGGGCTTTTTCTTGGACTTCTGATAGCTGTTTTTAAAATGAGTTCTCCAATTACAAAATGCTACAGCTTGGTCCCATGAAATCCCAACTACTGGATAGTCTTGAAATGCAGGATGAGAAAAATACTCGTTATGCATCGGTTCGTTGTAAGAATAGATGAAATCCTTTATCCAAACAGTAGTATCAGGATAAATTTGAACTTCTTCCTTTTTAATATATGGTTTTCTATCAATGAATTTTTGTCTTGTTCTTTTTGATTCGGCTGCAGCTTCCTCAGCATCAAACCAAGTATATTTGTAAATGAGCTTAGTGACATCAATTTTCATCTCACCATTGTACCATAATTCAGGGGGTAAATATAAAGAATCAAGTACCTCGGAGTAAGCCTGATCGGGGTAGTCTTCAGTATCCCAATAAACGTCGTTATCCCAGTTCAGTGGTCGACCAGCATATAAATCTTCACTTAAATCATAATAATTAGTACGCATGTATTTTTGAAACTCACTCAGTTTTGAGGTATCTGCATCTTTGAAAGAAAATTCCCCTATTCCATCCTTATTTTCCTCTCCAAGTTCTAGTTCGTCAGCTTTTCTGGCTAACATAGCCATTGTAACAGAATCTTTAACCCAGTATACGAACTGCCTATACTCACCGTTAGTAATTTCAGTTTCATCCATATAGAACGATGGAACGGTTACAGTTCTTGCTGCAGCATTGTTTAGCTGAGCAATATCTTCATCTGATTTACCCATGATAAATGCACCACCCTCAACTAGAGTCATACCATAAGGTTTTTCAGGAAACCACTTTTTTTGTTTTACCCCAATAAGTTCTCCTCTGTTCTTCTTGCCTCCACAACTAAAAATTGTAAGTGAAAGAAAAACAAAAAAGGTCAATCTTTTTATAGTCATTGACGAGTCTTTAAACCCATTAAATATTTGTAAAACTAAATATTTTTTCACTATAATACTGTTTCTCTATAAAAAAGGACACATTTTATGAGCAAATCGTAATAAAAATAGGCAAATAATTACCGAAAAAATTTTAACCTCTTTTTATCGCTTTCCACCACATATCGGGTATCTTATCATTACATGCATCCAAATAATCTTTGTGCGTGCATGGTAATAACGCTGTTGTTTTGTTTTTATTATTTAAATATGAATCATTTGTGATTTCTAACCACCAACGATTACTCTTTTCGCTCTGAAAAAAAATCATTTCCATATCGGATAATGCTACTGTATACTTAGTAAATCCTTTGCTAGTAAGTGCTGGATATTCTTCAAATCTACAATTGTACCCCTCAATAAAATACCATATAATTTGAGCTAATAATTTATTGAAAATTATTGTGTTAGGTAATTCAAAAAGACCAAAAATATTCAATCTGTCACTAATTCCAGCATATCTTGCCAAAGCACAAATAGTCCTTGCGTCAATTCCATTAGGATTTCCAGATGTAAAATTTGTTGCCTGCCAACTAAGAGATTTCATGTCGAACCCTGCAATGTTAGCATCTCTTAGATATGGCTCAGTTAAAGTAACATCATTTAATATATTTCCAAGCCTAAGTGCTTCAAAATGAAGCTTATCTATCAAATCTAATTCCTCTTGGGCTATTAAATAACTCTGGTAGCCTAGATTAGTATAATTTAACAAAAAATTAGGCTGGTCCATAATTATTCTACTCATATATGAACGTCCCGAAATTAACTCCTCTTCTTCTTGGGAGAAATCAAATTGATTATCAACTGATACAATATTTACCAATTGCTTTAGTGACTGATAGGATTGGTACATTGGAAAAATTAAATCATGGCTTCCACCAATCACAATTAAAACTATATCAAGCTGTTTCAAATGCAAGCAAATCTCACTCAAGGCAAAGTAAGTATCTTCAGCGCTTGAACCGTTTGGCAGGTTACCTAAATCGCAAATCTTCAAATTCCAATTACCTGGGAAAAGTTTGTAAAAATTCTTCCGGAAATCTACAATTTTATAGTCTGGAATTGGGAAAAAAGTATTTCTAATTTCAGAAACTCCAATAATTGCAATTGAGCATCCCTTCAATTCAGGAAATCCTTTTTGTTCAGTAAAAATTTCAATATTTTTCCCTATTACTTGTTTTGGATGGATTAATGTTGAGGAAATGGCCTCTTCAGATACAGGTACTAGAGACTCAAGACTCATTTTTTCTTTTTATCAGTTAAAGGCTTTAGGTATTTTAAAGCAACTTCCAAGGATATTTTATTAGGATCTACATCTTTTCCTAATTCAACTTTTTTATTCCCCTTTATTATGTTTGACCTTCCCCACCTGGCTTTTTCAATTCTTATTCCTTGATCTGGCCATTCTTGGATTAATTTTTCCTTTTCTTTCTGTATTTTATCTTTTATAATAATCTCAATATCTTCAAAAGAGAGGTTATCAAAATCATATTTCTTATTCACATTAATAAACATTCCCCTCCATTTAATAAAGGGTCCAAAACGCCCCTTACCTTTTGTTACTGGCAAATCTTCATACGTATGAATTGGAGCCTCTGCCTTTTGCTTTTCAGAAATTAAAAATATCGCTCTATCTAAACTTAATTTTATTGGGTCTTCATTTTTAGGTATAGAGACAAACATGTCAGCAAATTTTATGTAGGGACCATATCTTCCATTATTTACAGACACATCCTTACCTTCATATTTACCAAGGTCTTTAGGTAACTTGAATAACTCAAGAGCATCATCTAATTGAAGTGTCTCTAGTTGTTGGCCAGGAGATAAACTTACAAATACAGGCTTTTCATCGTCATTAGCCTCCCCAATTTGAGCAATTGGCCCAAATCTTCCTAATCTAACTTTTACTATTCTTCCAGATTTAGGGTCGTTTCCTAAAATTCTTTCCCCAGACTCCCTACTTGCATTTTCTTTTACATGGTTAACGGTCTTTTGAAAATTGGCATAAAAACCTTTAATCATTTTGGTCCAATCCTCTGAACCTTCAGCAATAAGATCAAAACTTTGCTCAACCTTAGCGGTAAAACTGTAGTCTAAAATATTTTTAAAATTTGATACTAAAAAATCATTTACTATTGACCCAATATCAGTTGGAATTAACTTTCCTTTATTTGCTCCCACTTTCTCGCTAAGAATTTGAGAATTAATTTTATTATTTGATAATTCCAATTGAATATATTGTCTAGACTCTCCCTCAGAAATTCCTTTTTCAATGTAATTTCGATTTTGAATTGTAGAGATGGTTGGAGCATATGTTGAGGGACGACCAATTCCCAATTCCTCTAATTTTTTAACCAAAGAAGCTTCAGTGTATCGATAAGGTGGTCTGCTAAATTTTTGATTTGCTAACATAGACTTAAGGCTTATCATATCCCCTTTGTCAACCTTTGGAAGTAATTCGTTCTGTTCATCAATTTCGTGGTCAACCCCCTCTAGATAAACTTTGAGGAATCCATCAAATGTAATCACCTCTCCTTTAGCCATAAATAAATCATTGTAAGTACTTGAAGATATTTTAAGTTGAGTTCGCTCCAATTTAGCATCGCTCATCTGTGAGGCAACTGTTCTTTTCCATATAAGCTCATACAATCTTGATTGGTCATAATCAAGATTATCGACTTTGATTCTGCTAAAATCGGTCGGTCTTATTGCCTCGTGTGCTTCTTGTGCACCCTTGTTTTTATTTTTATATTGACGTTGTTTTATATATTTTTCACCATAAAGTTTTTCGATTTGTTTTAATGCCCCAATTTTAGCTTCCTTTGAGAGGTTAACGCTGTCAGTTCTCATATAAGTAATCAATCCAGCCTCATAAAGTCTTTGAGCAATATTCATTGTTTTACTTACAGAAAAAAATAATTTTCTTGATGCTTCTTGTTGAAGTGTTGAAGTAGTGAAAGGAGCAGTTGGGGTTTTAAGGGCAGGTTTCTTTTCTACAGAATTTACTGTGAAATCAGCAGATATATTTTTTTCTAGAAATTTTTTGGTAGCCTCCTCTGAATCAAAATTTTTAGTGAGTATAGCATTTATTGGCTTATTATCTTTTGTTAGAAACAGTGCATTGGTTTTAAATATCTGTTCTGGTGTAAAAGAATTAATTTCTCTTTCTCTCTCTACGATTAACCTAACAGATACAGACTGCACTCTTCCTGCAGATAATCCACCTTTAACTTTTTTCCATAAAACGGGAGATAATTCATAGCCCACCAATCTATCTAATACTCTTCTGGCCTGTTGAGCATTAACCAAGTCAACATTAATATTTCTTGGATTTTCAATTGCATCTAGAATAGCTGTCTTAGTGATTTCATTAAAGACAATTCTTTTGGTGTTAATCTCTTTTAAACCAAGGGTGTTTGAAAGGTGCCATGCAATAGCTTCTCCCTCCCGATCCTCATCGCTAGCTAGCCAAACTGTGTTCATTTTTTTTGCTAATGACTTAAGTTCATTTACTACTTTTTTCTTATCGGAGGAAACAATGTACTTTGGAGAAAAATCACCATCAACATCAACTCCTAGCTCATTTGAGGGAAGATCTGCAATATGGCCAAAACTTGATGCAACTTTAAAATCTTGGCCAAGAAACTTTTCTATGGTTTTTGCCTTCGCAGGTGACTCTACTATTACGAGATTACTTGCCATTGGTTAATATTTAATGAACACAATTATATAGTTTTTCCAAACAAAAATTATACAAATAGGGTTGCAAATCTATAAAAATTGAAAATATGCAGAGTAAAATTTTAAAAAATTAAAAAAATTAAGATTCAATGAGTACTTGTATAATTGATTAAATTATTGGATTTTTGGAGATACCTTTTTATTAAAAATTTAAAGGAAAATTTAATTTTAGTCCATGAAAATTGAACAAATTTATACCGGATGTCTCTCACAAGGAAGTTATTATATTGAAAGTAAGGGCGAAGTTGCTATAATTGATCCTCTGAGGGAAATTTCAAACTATTTGAAACTTGCCAATGATAATAATGCAAAAATCAAATATGTTTTTGAAACCCACATCCACGCAGATTTTGTTAGTGGCCACCTAACACTTTCAAAAGCAACTGGTGCACCAATCATTTTTGGACCAAATGCCAAAACCTCTTATCCTATAACCGTTGCAAAAGATTTTCAAGAATTCAAACTTGGGGATTTAAATTTAATTGTTTTGCATACACCAGGACATACTCTTGAAAGCACTACTTATTTATTAAGAGACAAAAAGGGAAAAGATCGCGCAATATTTACAGGAGATACACTATTTATGGGAGATGTTGGAAGACCTGATTTAGCCCAAAAACAAGGTGGAAATACACAAGAGGATATGGCTGGAATGCTTTTCGACAGCCTTAGGGAAAAAATTTTACCACTAAGTGATGATATAATCGTTTATCCTGCTCATGGAGCAGGAAGTGCATGTGGAAAAAAAATTAGTAGTGAAACATTTGGAACACTCGGAGGTCAAAAATTAAACAATTATGCTTTAAATGAATCGATTACTAGGGATGAATTCATAAAGGAATTGACCGATGGGCTAGAAAATCCTCCAGCATACTTCCCTATGAATGTTAAAATGAATCAAGAGGGGTATAATGATATTGATGAGGTAATCAGAAAAAATTTAAATCCCCTTAATGCTGAAGAATTTGAAAAAATAGCAAATCAAACAGGAGCAATAATCTTAGATGTAAGAAATCAAATTGAGTTCGCTAAAGAGCACATTTCAAAGTCAATATTTATAGGAATTGATGGGGGTTTTGCACCCTGGGTAGGTTCAATTATTGGAGATGTAAAGCAGCCAATTCTATTGATAGCTCCTGAGGGTCGGGAGATAGAAACAATCACACGACTTGCAAGAGTAGGTTTTGACAACACCCTAGGGTTTTTATCAGGAGGTATTAGCTCATGGAAGTCAGCTGGCAAGGCAACAGATTCAATTCAAATAATTGAAGCTTTATCTCTTAAAGAAAAAATAGATTTTAAGACTACTGTTGTTGATGTTAGAAAAAAATCAGAATTTAAAAATGGCCATATCAAAAATTCTTTAAATATTCCTTTAGACAAACTGAGTAAAAATATTAATAAAACATCAATAAATGGCGAATTTTATATTCACTGTGCGGGTGGATACAGAAGTATGATAGCTAGTTCGATATTAAAACGAAAGGGCATTCACAGAATGACTGATGTAATTGGCGGGTTTTCAGCAATAAAGTCAGCCCAAATTCCAATTGAAATCTAGCTTTATAAACATTTTAAAACCAAGTGACTAATAATGAATTTAATAAAAAAAATCTCTTTAATTATTCTATGCTTACCTCTTATAGGATCAAATATAGAAATTAAAAAACCCCCTAGGTATAATGTATTATTTATTGTCTCTGACGATCTCAATTGCGATCTTGGGGCTTATGGTCATAAGGGGGTTGTAACACCAAATATTGACAAATTAGCGGATAGAGGAGTTTTGTTTGGTAACGCTCACAATCAATATCCATGGTGTGCTCCTTCAAGAGCCTCGTTTATGACAGGAATGTATCCAGATCAAACCAAAATCAAGAAATTGAGAATTTATTTGAGACAGACATTACCTAAAGTAATTACAATTGGGCAAAAGTTTAAGCAAGAAAATTACCATTCTATTCGAGTAGGAAAAATTTTTCATTATCACAATCCAAGAGATATTGGAACCGCAGGACATGATGATAATTATACCTGGGATCAAACCGTAAATCCTTATGGGAGAGATAAAATTGAGGAATATAAAATAAATACATTAACCCCAAGATCATATGGAGGAACACTCAGTTGGCTTGCGGCAGATGGAACTGATGAAGAACAAACTGATGGCATAGGTGCTACTGAGACTATAAAGTATCTCGATAAATTTGCAAAAAGTGGTGAAAACTTCTTCCTTGCATTTGGATTATATCGCCCCCATACACCCTATGTTGCACCAAAAAAATATTATGATCTTTATGAAACTGAAGAGATGGAAATTCCTGAAAGTTCAGACGAATATCTCCAAACAATTCCAATTCCAGCTGCAATAAGTATTCGAGAAAAAAAGAATCAGGTAAACTTGGAGGTAGGATTGGCTAAAACTATAAAAGAGGCTTATTATGCCACTACAAGTTTTGTTGACGCACAAATTGGTCGAGTTTTGGATAAATTAAAGGAAACAGGATTGGACAAAAATACCATTGTTGTTTTCACTTCAGATCATGGCTACCATCTTGGAGAGCACGGGCATTGGCAAAAACGTACCCTTTTTGATAATGCAACTAGAGTTCCTCTTATTGTAGCTGGTCCAGGCATAAATAAAAATGAGAAAATAATGGGAGCTCCTGTTGAGTTAGTTGACATATACCCAACTTTAATGGAACTTTTAGAGATGGATACACCAGAATTTGTTTCTGGAAAAAGCTTTGCTCCTCTTTTAAAGGACTCTAATGCAAGGGTTAGAGAAAGTGCCCTAACAGAACTGGGGGTTAATACTGGATATGGAGCTAAAGTTTCTGGTTACTCTATAAAAACTCAGCGTTATCGATTAACTCAATGGGGCTATAGAGGAGTTTTAGGATTTGAATTATATGATCATAAATATGATAAACAAGAGCTTAATAATCTTGCTAACCTAGATTCATATAAGTTTATTAAGGATTCCCTAACCAATGTTTTGTCATATAGAATAAGTGAGGCCCAACGAAAACCTAAAGGACTCGAAATTATCTTTGATGATGCCAGGGAATGGCGGGAACCTAGAGAGGTATTTTCACAGCCAAAATAATTTTTTAAAAATAATTACTATAATTTCAATAAATTTCTAGAATTGTAAAGTTTGTTAGGGTTTTTTTAT
>MDSW01056500.1_pt1 | contig 20864 bp, 25 predicted proteins | sample 811171 | NCBI WGS metagenome assembly MDSW01 (sample SAMN05326641, study PRJNA326480) | marine metagenome | isolation source: seawater | place: Atlantic Ocean: North West | collected 2012 | reverse complement strand
TAAATAAGGAACTAATTTAATTAAATCTTCTTCGTCCCAGTAAGTTAAACCGTCCCACTGATGGACAACTTCATCAATAGAACCTTTAGAAGTATAATCTGTAACAGATTTTTTGCTTTCCCACATTTTGCAGCTCCAGTAACGAGCTTTCCAACGAGGTCCGGGGTTTGTGTCGCATTTATGGCGAGCTCTAAAGCTTTTACGGCGATCAGGATCATCTCTTTTGATTTCCATGTTTGGATCGCCAAAGTTAACTTTTACAATATTGCCTTTTTCGTTTTTAACGTAAACAGAGAATTTTTTAGGACCTTTAGGGGTTCTGAAGGGCTTATTTAAGGTTTTTTTCTCTTTTGCAGCTTTAATTTGGCTACTTAAGTTAACTGAAACATTCATTTTTATTCTGTATCGTAATATTCTAAATTCAATTCACTATCATTTACACCAAATTCCTTTAAATCAGAAGTCGCCTCTTCAAAATCTTGTTCTTCGAAATCGTCGAAATAAAAGAAATCTAATTGTAATTGATCCATAATTAATCTCTAGCTATATCTTGATCAGCTTTTCTGTAAGCTTCTTTAACTTTTCCGCCTCTTCGCATTTTTAAAAACATATTTACTCTAGCCATAGCCCATTGAGCACGACTTTTTCCGGGCCTATGAGAAGAGCTAAAAGCTCCAAGTCCTCTTCTGTAAACTTTTTTGAGCTGACCTAACGTAACTTTTTTAGAATATTTAGCGTTATGGTCTTTGACTTTTTGTTTTAGTGCATTAGTAACTTTTTCGCTAAAAGTTATTTTAGCTTGAGAAACTAACTCTTTTTCGTCTTTCTTTTTTAAGTTTTTTTCAGCTTTTTCCTTGGCGTCAGGACTGGTTCCAGCAGAACCCGGTGGATTTTTGCTCGAACCTTTTTTACGTTCTTCTGGTTTTGCAGGGGTTTGAGCTGAACTCTTTGGACCCTGCCTCTTTTTAGCTATAGAATCTGAAAAATCTAAAACAATGTTCATTACTGTTGTATTTACACATGTTTCTACAAAAATGAACAATTATCTAATAGGGCAAGCGCCTCCTTCACATTCTATGCCTTCTAAAGTATCTCCTGTGATATTTATATTAGAAAGAGGCTTTACTTTAGATTTAGCTTTATCATACTCTTTTTCATCAATTTCTTGATAAGGAGCTTGTTTGAAGCCGTGCTCTTGGCGAAGCAGGAAGCTAACGCTTTTAATGCTATTTTTATAATTATCTTTTAACCAGCCTTTTAACTCATCTAATTCCTCTGGAGAATAGTAAGCGGTAACGCTTACAGCATTATCACTCCAATTTTCTTGAAGTGTTTTTACCATTTCTAATTGTTTAATAACACCCATGTCGGAAGCAAGTATGGCTCCATCTGGTGTCTCACAGGGAAAGTATACAACAATAGTATCATAATTTTCTGATCCGTCGAAATTTAAAAGGTATTCGGTTTTGTACCCAAGATCTCTGCAGATTTGAACTAATGGATCACTACTGCTCATTCTGACAGTTCTGAAATAATATTTAGAATACGCGGGATGAACACCCGGGGTTGATCCAGCTAACAAGCTAAGAGTACCGGAAGGTTTGACAGTTGTAAGCTTGATGCTTTCAGGCCAACCTTTTTGCTTGCTCCATTGCTTATCAAACTTTCTCAATTCTTCATAACAATTATCAAGCCAGTTAATTTTATCCATAGACTGGCAAATACCTGTAACGCCTAAACCAAGGCGCATATTTTTATGCACAATCGCATTTGTCTCATCATGCAAGAAAGGTAAAGCAGCGATAGCTTTTTGGGCTTTATAAAGTAATTTAGCGCACTCGTTTAATTCTTTCTGACTTTCTATATTATTTAAATATAATTCACAAAGATTACAACACTCATAATCAGATAAACTGATTTCTCCGCAAGGATTAGTTCCTACAACATTATCAACCTTTGTGGGATAAATATCTGAATTTTTCATTAAGCCGTCTTTTAGGCGACCGTGTTTTCTTGATAATGGTAAATTAAAAAATCCATATGGTTCGCCATTTGCAGAACCAGTCTTTTTATTTATTTCGTATCCATTCTTCCAAAATTCATCCATCAAATGAGAGTAATCATCAACATATAAAGTGTTGTTACTCATTGCTCTCCAGTTAGGAACATTGCCTGAACCCCAATTCTTTGCTCGAAGATAAAGAACATCATCAGGGTCACCCAAAGCAATTTCTGCAGACCTGCGAACATTACCAGCAACAACAACACTACCGATAATATTACAAATATCTAAAACATCTAAAGATCTAAGTTTTTTACCTTCTCTATCTTTAAATACTTTGCAGATTTTTTCGATACCTTCTACAAGAATCGCAGGACCGCTAGCTTTACCTCCGAAGCCTTCGATTTTTTCACCGGCACCCCTAATTAAAATTGTGCTGTAAGAAAAGCTCTTGCCTGTTTCAAAGAAAGCATTTAAAACATGCTCAAGAAGCTTGACCCAACCTTCTCTAGAATCTGGAACAATAAAGTCGGCATCTTTCTTGGGTTTGTGGATAATTTCTACGTCTTTTTTAATTCTAGGTAGCTCATGGACATCTTCTCTGCGGATACTATACCCAACTCCACCACCAAGCATAAGATTTTCAAAAAGAAATAAAAATGCTTTGGGCTCTTTCATGCTAGCGAACCAACAATTGAGAAGAGAGTTCGCGCCGAATCTATCAACGGTTGAGGTGCCTAGCTGCCAGAGCATACGCCCAGCAAAATTACATTTTAAATTAAAAACGTAATCATAAATTTTTTCTGCTTCTTTTTTGGTGTATCCGGCTCCAAGCTTTTGTGCGCCTTCTACGCATCTAGCAACAGTTTCGTGCCATTCTTCTGTTGTATTGTCATCTTTTAATCTGGCATAAGTACGCTTATAAACAATATATCCGAGCCCGTTAAAACCCCAGTTTGGTTGTTTGTCTTTGTATTTATCGAGAAAATCCTGAGAGAGTATGCCTTCTTTTTGTACCATTGTATTTGTAATTATACACTAAATTTTGTAGTTGTCTATGTCGAACTTTACCATTTTTGAAACTAATTTGTCAAACGATATCTGCGGTTCCCATCCGAGCTCTTTTCTTGCTGGCGTTGAATCTCCAAGAAGTAAATCTACTTCGGCGGGACGATAAAATTTTTCATTTATTTTTACAAGAACTGAAGAGTGTCCATTAATTTTTTGATAACTTTCTGTTGAAATAGAGAATTGTTCTTTCGTTCTTTCTCCATGCCAAACACCTTTTATTCCTGCAGCTTCAAAAGCTTTTTCAACAAATTCTCTAATAGAATGAGTTTCATTGCTAGATAGAATATATTCTTTAGGCTCTTCTTGGTTAAGCATTTTCCAAACACCATCTACGAAATCTTCGCTATCGCTCCAATCTCTTTTAGCGTCAACATTTCCTAACTCAATAGGATCATAAGGTGTATTATTTTTTATTGCATGATAGATTCTTGCGACTCCTTTAGAGATTTTTCTCGTTACAAATTCTTCTCCACGTTTAGTCCCTTCATGATTAAATAGTAATCCATGAACTGCATATAAATTATATGAATCTCTATAAACTTTAACGAGATGTCTTGCTGCAGCTTTACTAGCTCCATAAGGGCTTCTGGGTCGTATAGGGTGATTAATGTCTTGAGGAGTGGATTCAACATCACCAAATTCTTCGCTAGACCCTGCGCTGTAAAATCTACACTTGGGTTGAAATCTTCTAATAGCTTCCAAGCATCTTGCTACGCCAGAAGCATTTACATCGAAAGTTTGTAGTGGTAAATCCCAACTGCAAGCCACGAAAGATTGTGCAGCGAAATTAATAAAATAATCTGGTTGAATATCTCTAACTAAAGTGTCTATGCTTATGCTGTCAGATAGGTCGCCGTAAACAATTTGAAAATTTTTATTATCTATAAAATTTTTACAGTTTACAAAATTAGGATTTGATGTTCTTCTTATCATGCCGAATATTTTCGCATTTGTGTTAGCTAACAGGTATTCCACCATATTAGCGCCATCTTGACCTAAAATTCCTGTAACTAAAACTTTCATATTTTTATTTTACCTTGGTTTTGCAGATACCAATTATATGTGTTTTTTATTCCTTCTTCTAGTTTTATTTTGCAAGAGAAGCCTAAGCTGTTTAACTTAGAAGAATCCATCCACTTTCTTAAAGTTCCGTCTGGCTTGGAAAGGTCAAATTTTATATCACCTTTGTAGTCAACAGTTTTAGCGATTAAAAATGATAAATCGTTAATCGATATCTCTTCTCCGCTTCCTATATTGATATGTGAAATATTTTGATTGTAAAGATCTTTAGCTTCTAAATTATCTAAAACATGTAAACATGCTCTTGCCATGTCGTCCACATGCATGAATTCTCTTTTGGCTTTGCCGGTCCCCCAAACCTCAACAAAAGGTTTATTGTTTATTTTCGCTAAATGAAATTTATGTATAAGCCCCGGTAAAACATGAGAATTGTCCGGGTGAAAATTATCGTTAGGGCCATAAAGATTTGTAGGCATAACAGAAATAAAATTACAACCATATTGTTTGTAATAACTTTCGCACATTTTTATGCCAGCTATCTTAGCTATAGCGTAAGGTTCATTCGTGTATTCTAGCGGTGAAGTAAGTAAATATTCTTCTTTAAGAGGTTGTTCAGCAAATTTAGGGTATATACAAGAACTCCCTAAAAACAATAATTTTTTTACACCTGATAAATAGGAAGAATGAATTATATTATTTTGGATTTGTAGGTTTTCATATATAAAATCTGCTCTGTAAATATTGTTTGAGTGAATACCTCCTACTTTCGCCGCGCAATCAATAACTAAATCAAATTTATTTTCATTAAAAAACTCTAATACGGATTTTTGATCTAATAGGTTGAGATCTTTTTTTTGCGCGAAACAAGTCTTCCATCGTTTTTGTTGAGATTGTTTAAGTATTGCGGAACCGACCATTCCGTTATGACCTGCTATAAAAACTTTCATCACATTTTGTTTTTTAAATATTCTAGAAGAAAATTTGCTCTGCTGTCGTAAGTATGCTTTTTGCTTAATTCGTATCCAGATCTAGAAACTGATTCTAATTTATTTTTATCCGATAATAAGGTTGATACTTTTTCTTTTAACTCGTTTACGTCTTCGTAGAAAATACAGTTCAAAAAATCTTCGAATCCTAGCTCATCGTATTGGTGGTTGTGTTTAGTACATAAAGCTGTTTTGCATCCGATTGTTTCAAAGTTTCTGTAGTTGATATCGTTAGATATATTGAAATTAAAATGTATTTTATAAGAATTTATTGCCTCAACCATGTCTTGGCCTATAACAAAAATATCTTTTTTAAAATTGAATATTTGACTTACGCTATTTATTAAGGCTGTTCTTTCCGCTGTTGTGTAATTACCGCAGTAACCGATGTCGTGTGATTTAGGTATATTGTCTAAAGGTTTTATCAAGGAATCGTCAAAACAATTAGGAAACCAAATACTATTTGGTATGTTAGGCACATAATCTTTTGTTGCTTGTAATAGCAAATTATATTTACCCTCAGAAAAATCTCTGTGGTAACTTTCGATTCCTTTTACATGAGCATCTATACTCCATAAAATTTTAAATGGCTTATTAAAATAACTCAGATCTGGAACCCAACCGGTATCATAATTTTCTAAATTTATGATTGCATCAAAATCATTAAAATTAATAGGCACATTAAAAGAAGAATAATTAAGCCCCCAAACTAAAGCTTCGCAATTTAACTTAGTCAAAGATCTTTGGAGTGATAAGGCTTCTCTGAAATTTTTATTTTTTTCGTGTCTACCGCATTCCTGAATTATTAATATTTTCATAGATAATTAAAATTAAATTACCCCTGCTGTTTTTAATATTCTAAGATTAGCTTGCCACCTTTTATCTCTCGCATCTTCAGATACATGGGAGAAAGGGCGGATTGAATGAAGGTCTACGTATTTTTTAGATGCTAATTTATCAAAATCATAAACGTAATCATTTAAATCGTTATCGTACATGGTTCTGTCAATTGTGTCTCCGGATGCACCTAAATGTAAATTGTTCATATCGTGTTCTTTAATACCATTTTTTAAAGCGACGCCAGTAAAATTTATTTTTTCGCTAATGATGCTTCTCCGGATAGCTTTTGTAGATCTATGTTCTTCAGCGCACCATAAATTATGTTGCTCTATTGGGTCTGACTCTCTGTAAGCTCTTGTATTATTATATAATCCAGATTCTACAATATGTTTTATTTCTTCTTCAAATGTGTTGTTTTGCTCTAAAGCTAATTTTAGTATGCTTCCTTTAGCACAATGATAATGACCCGGAAGGTTAGTATAATGACCTTGATCTGGTTGAATGTTATCTTTAGAAACTCCAACCCAAGACCTTGTTCCGGCAAGCTGAGTTATACCATCGCAATTTAAATGAGCGTAATTGTTTTCTGGTATGGAGGCTATATTTTCTGTAAAAAAATAAGACTGTAAAGGAATTAAATCAATGTCGCCGATCATCCAAGTAGTGTCAGGCTCTGATATAGGCCAGTAAAATTTACTCCACATTATTTGTATTAGTAATGGAAATTTATCAATGATTGGCATTTCAATTATGTCTCCGTGATCTTCATTCATATCAGTATTCTTTTTTTTGCCAAACAATAAACAAATTGGCTTTACTCCAAAAGAGTTCCATATGCGAGAATTTATATTCCAGAAAACACTAAACCGTTCAGATGTTGAAAAAACTATTTTGTCTATTTTCATATTATTTTTTCTAATTCGTAAGTTGTTAAAAATTTTCCTTTACCTATTAACGTGGGGAACTTGGCGAAAGAAGAGTATCTTTGAGAAGTTATAACTATTTTAGATTTTGTCATTGTAGCTATATCGAAATAAGTTTCCTTCCATTTAGGCATTTTGGGTGTTGTAAAAGTTTTAAAATTTTTAGAGTTAGCATAATTTAGAAATACTTGTGTTTTATCGTTTTCGTCTCCGCAGATAAATAAGTGCTTATAACCGAGTTTAGAATAAAAATCTATTACTCTTCTCGTTATTAAATCTAGATGTTCAACCTCATGGTAATTTATGAAGCCGCCATCATTCCAAGTTCCTTCTCTAACTTTATCGCCGCGTCTTATATGTAGTGATATAAATGATTCTGGCAAAGTTAATAAGTAATTTTTTATTTCATTACAGAAATTAAATTCTTGGCTACATTTTTCAACAACTTCGTTAAATTTGCTTAGAGAAAATTTATCACCGATGTATTTTTCATGAAAACTCTTTGCTGTGTTTCCTCCTCCAACATAAAAATTAAATATTTTATCTACTTTATCAGGCTTTTTAAAAGAAATATCTTCAGGGAAATTTAAATACTTTAAAACATTATCAATCTGAATATCTGTTTTTCTGTGCGGCATGTCTATTTTTTTGATTTCGAATTGAGGCCAGCTAGTATACAATTTTGAGTTAAACATTGTTGCGTAAGAATAAACAAATAAAAGGTCACAACATCTATCGCCTAATCCGCTTTTTGTAGGTTGGGTCCATAATGTATTAGATTTTTGCATACTATTTTAGTAAGAGCTAATTTGTTTTAGATTTATATTTTCTCGAAAGCTATGTCGTAACCGTATAAATCAACAGCTTTAGTTGTAGAATAGCCGTTTTTGTAAAAAAGATTTACAACATCATTTAGCTTGTTTCCTAGGTGTAAATGTTCTATGTCAACTTTTTTAATGTTATACTTGCTCCAGTCAAACGAAAGAACTATTTCAGCGTCGAGCCCTTCAACATCTACAAGCAACCAATCTATGTTTTTTATACGGTAAAAATCTAACACCTGTTCCAATGTTTTAACTTTAACTTTGAAAGATCTAATATCTGAATCTCCCCAGTGTTTAATAACATGATCTTTAACCAAGCTTGAAACCTCGAATAAAGGTCCATCTTTAGGGCACCAAAACAAATCAAACTCTCCTCCTTCTAAGCCTATGGCGGAAGAATCTATTACTTTATTTTTTATATTTTTATAACATTTTTCTAGAGATTCATGGTGTAAAACATTAGGTTCAACTAAAATCAATTTATCAATGTTTATATTAGGATTATTATTTATCCATTTAGTCAGTCCATCATATCCGCGATTAGAGCCAAGTTGAATAATAGTCATATTTTACTTAAGTTAATTTTCCAAAATTTCTTTATTAAGTTATTTATAAATTCGCTGTGGGAGCTGTATGGTCTAGGGCAGTGGATGTCTACATAATAATTATTGTCAATTAAACTTTTATCGTAGCGGCAACCAGTGGATCTGCATATTTTTCTTTTAAAAGGTCTACTAAATCCTTTAAATTTGTCAACATATTTATTTTTTTTAATTAACTGAGGTATATACCATTCTTCATACGCCCATATAGGCTCATTTTCAGATGCCGAGTTTAAAATTATAGTTTGTACATGTTCAATTAAAGTTTTTTGATTTAGATCTAAAGCTTCTGAAAAAACTTTACCTTTAGCAACATGATAGTGACCCACAAGTCTTTCTTTTCTGAATTTCCAATCTGTAGTAAACGCGTCTTCGGCTAAATGAACGTAAAAATTCTCAGGCACTTCTTTAACTTGATCAGTGAAATGAAATTTTTGAAGAGGTATTTGGTCGATATCGCCTATAAGCCAAGTCGTTTCTGGTTCAGATGCAGTATGTTGCCACTTGTTCCAGATTAACTGAGGTATTTTATTGTCAGGGCTCTCAAATTCACACTCTACAATAGTTCCATATTTTTCGTTTAAATCATAATCTTTTTTTTTGCCGTAAAAAAGAAGAACACAATCTAATCCTAGGAGCTTATTATGTATCATTGAATTAATGTTCCAAAAATCACTGTACTCTGGAGAAGATGCCCATAAAACTTTATCTATTTTCATTTTAAATTAACTCACTGTAACAATTAAAAGAGTCTTCATCTAATTTGCTTTGGCTATGAAATTTATTATTATTTGAAGAAAAATAATTATTCCAAAATTTATAACATTCTACATCAGGAGGAGTACCTAAACAAGCAAACTGATTAGCTTCATAGTGTGTAATGTTTAAGTTATCATTTATCATTAAGTTGTAAGAGCTAGTGACATAGTATTCTCCGTTAACAGAATGTTTTTCATTTATTAATTTTTTAAAATATGTTTTAAGCAATTTACCTGATTTAAAGTAGTAAATACCATTAGACGCTGGCTCATCTGGTTTGACTAACTCTATGGGTTTTTTTTCATGTACATATAAAACTTTTTTGTTTTTTTCTGTTAGTAAAAAAGCAAAAGATTTATTATAGAGTTTGTGTGGTAAAAACCCGCTGTGCGTAACTAAGCATCCGTCTGAATTTGTTTTCCTGCAAAAACTTAAAAAATTTTCAAAATCCCATACTTGAGTGAAATCACAATAACTAACTATGATTTCTTCATCATCTGGAATGTTTTCCATAAAAGTGGAAATTGAATACACAGGGCCTAGTTTGTTTTTAGGCACAGAATATATTTTTGATTTTTTTAGTTTTAGAATTTCAGATTCAAGAGACACGCCACTTAAATCGCTATCCCTTACAGCAAAAATAAAATCATTATCTTTCACATTAGGGAACATGTCTAAAACATACTCTATAATTTTTCTTCCATTAATTTCTATAAGGGATTTTATGGGGTACCCTTTACTAGTGAATCGCTCACTGTTACCTGAGAGAGTTATAATAATTTTCATAAAAATTTATATTATCACTTATAACACCTTTGAATTTTAAGATTTCATCTAAATTGTAGTTTGACATTTCAGGCATCATTAGTATGCCGTCTCTATGATTTGTTTTAGTAAAAGGATTTACAAGTATTGTATTTTTGCTACTTAATGCAAATCGATCCTCTGTGTGAGTGAAAAATTCAAAATCAATGTTGTTTTCTTTTAATTCAAATAAAGCTGCATCGTTCTTACAATGAATTAATAATTTATCAGAATAAAGTTTTAAAAAATCATGCGGAACAAGATTTTGTTCGTAATCATGGCCAAAATAAAAAAAATCACCTTTACGCCATAGATCAACTTCAACGATATACCCTTTTTCTACGACATTTTTAATTGTTTTTACACAGTTTTCATTAACTTTGTTTTTCCCGTTTAAATTTCCCCTGTGGCTGATGAATAACATGTCGTTTTTAGTCATCTTGTATTAGTAAATAATGTTCTGGATTTCTTTCTTCTAGGTGATTGTATATTTCACCAACAAATTCTCTATTTTTTCTTTTACTTGGAAATGGTTTTTTTTCAAAAAACGGATCATGCACCATGCTGTTATCCTTTATTAAGTGGTAAACTTTTTCTTTTAAAAAATTTTGATCTGTTTGCCAAAAATCTCCTTTTTGATAATTAGACAATAAATCAAAAAAAGTAGTGCTGTTAAGAGCGTTGGTGATGCAATTTTTTTTCATACCCCACATACCTCCGCATATTTCTATTTGATGATATGGGTGATCTCTCATGATGTGAAACCCTTTATCAGAAGACATCCATTCATCCACTGCTAATTTTTCTCTTTGAGACAATCTTGAATCCGTATCTCTGGAAAGCATAACACTAACTTCTGGATCTGTAGCAGCGTAAAATCTCCAAAACATGCCTGACCAATTCCCCGAGTCGTTCATTATTTGAACTTCTGTATTTTTAAAATCAATTATTTTATTAATTACATCTTTAGGTGTTGATTTACCTATGTGAAAACGACACAGCCAGTCAGGGTAAATTTTCTCAGCCAATTCGCAATTTTTTATAGCTCCTGCTGTATATTTAAGATCATCTCCCCAAAGGCTGTAAGATATTACTTTTTTCATTTATATTTTTGTTGTATGTAGGCATCTTCTTGTTGAGCAATATCTTTATTTTCTGAATGAACAGAATCGTTTCTAAAATAGAAACTACCTAAAACTTCTGGTATTCTTTTAAACAAAAACCCCTGCTTTGACATACGGGCCCACATTTCATAATCCCCCGAAGAAATAAAATCTTCATCAAAATACCCTGCTTTGATTAAGGATTCTCGTTTCGCTAAAGGGAAAGGTCCGCATATACAAATTTGCATCATTATTTCATGTGAGTATTCTGGCCAATTACCAAAACCTACAAATTCTTTGGGGTTTCTAGAATTAACGAATCCGCAGGGACCATAAATTATATCAGTATCTGGATTCTCTTCAATTGCTTTAGAATAAATCTCAAGAGCTTCTTCATCTAACATATCGTCAGTGTTGTAATTCATAACATATGGAGTTTCAGCAGCTCTTATTCCAATATTCCAAGTCTTATAAACACCTATTCTTTCAGGATGCTCAATAATTATTTTTCTGATACCGTCTCTGAAATTATATGACCGTATTTTATTGAGAGAATCATCGGTTGATTTAACATCTATAAAAATAATATCAAAGTTATTTAAGGTTTGATTATTTACGTATTCAAAATACTCTTCGACCCATCTGTCAGAATTGTAATTTGAGCATATAATTGAAATTTTATTTTTCATATTTTTTCCCAGAAAGTTTTAGCGGCATCGTTGCATTTGTTAGCGAATTCTTTTAATCCTGTTTTTTCTATTTCTTGTAAGCTACCTATTTTGTTTTTTTGATTTGTTTGTATTCTCATGCCGCACAAGCAAGCTTCTGCAGTTGTTCTACAAAAGGGTTCTCTTAAATTAGGTTCGTAGAACAAAGTTTTGTATCTGTTGTATATTTCTGGCATTTCTTCATATTCAATTTTACCTAAAAATTCAACATTGGGTACTTGAGATGCTAGAAAATGGTAAACTAAATGAGTGGTAAAACCTGCTACCACAAAATTGTTATCAGGTTCCCTTAAAGCTCTTTCGAAAAATAAATTACTTCCTTTCTGTTCATGCATATAACCAGCATATAGTATTTTATCTTCTCTTTCTTTTTTTTGATCAAAAAACTGAGAAGTATCAATAGGGTCGTAGTTTATAACAACATTCTTGAAAATATCTCCGTATAATTTTTTAAAAAATGAGTAATGATAATCAGAAAGAAAAAAAGTTTTTTTGCAATTAGAGAATATTTTATTCCGATTTTCTGGGCTCATGTGTTCATTCGAGTCATGCTCAAGTCTTACGTGATTTGGGTGTTTTGATAATAAATCTATGAAATCAGGGGTTTTGTGAGCTATATAAGTAACGTTAGAAGAAATTACTAAATCAAAATCAAAAAAATCATCTGCGCTAGGCAAAGAGTCGAATTTAACTTTTTTAATGTTTTTGCCCTGAAGTCTGCCCTCGTCAATTATTATTTTATCACTTCTTTGGGCTCCGCCCGGAGCGGTTTCTATATCAAAATCAGAAATCCATAATATTTTTTTATTGACATCAATCATGAAATTTACTATTTTAATTATATGTTTAGGACTTCTGAAAATCAAGACAAATTTTACAGAGTTAGTTTTTCTGACCACGAAACAATTGTGTTAGCTGAATCGCACGACGAAGCAGCAGCAGATGCGCTCGCCGCCACTTTAAAAAAATACAAAGGTAAAACAAATCTTTCAATAGCTATTGTTGTTGATCGAATTGATGATGACTCACTCAACACCGAAATCTTTCACATGTCAAAAATCCTTGATAATATCGGTTATTTTAACTTATCCAAAAAAATATCTGAGTTGAGTGAAATTTTGCTTGACAAAAGCAAAAAGAGCTCTTAATATCTGAACGAAGTGAAGATATTAACCATCAAAGGTAACGTTTACGGTATGTTTCGTTGAACTATGCCAGAGGTTAACCTAAACAATTTCTTAAGACCTTAGGATACATATAAGACATGTTGACACACTTTTTTAAAATAAAAAGAAAAAACAAAGAAATAATTAAAGAGGTGCCGCTTGTTTTTGGCATATCAGGAGTGGCACGATGCGGCAAAGACACGCTTGCTTCTCACCTAGAAAGAAAATTCAACAAAGCTAGAAAGTATCCAGCCAGCGTCGTTTCTTTAGCTTCAGCAGCCAAAAGAGATCTTGACCCATTTCTCAAAGAGAAATTCAACATTTCAGCTTTTACAAAATCCACAAAAGAAAAAGAAATAATCAGACCTCTTCTTGTTTGTTACGCGACAGAAATTTTTAGAAATAAAATAAATAAAGATCATTGGATTGAACAAATTAAAAATAGAGTTGAAACTAACATAAAAACTAATATCATCACTTTGATACCTGATGTTAGGTACGAAAATGAAGTTAGATGGATTAAATCTATTGGTGGATATGTTATTTATCTTCAACGAGATGGAATAAAACCTGCTAATTTCGAAGAAAAATCTAATGATCCCATAATTAAAAATATAGCGGATTATAAAATAAGATGGAAAACATTTACAGACGAAGCGAAAACTTGCTCATACCACATTGCCAAATTGTTCAAGGACAACAATTGGTCAACGTATGGAGAATTTAAGTGATATAGAATTAGTAGAAAACATAAAAAAAGACATTTGCACAGACGAATCACTGCAAGAGCTTATCAATAGGCATTCTGGCATATATTTAGATATTGTACATTCATATATGAGAAACTGTCCAGCTCCAGAATTAAGGCAAGATATAGTCGATGATAAAGAAATGACTATATACAATAGCGCTTTAAAGTACGATGAAAATAGAGGGGCTAAGTTCTCAACTTATTTAGGCAACGAAGCTAAATGGAAATGTTTAAACGCCGCTAATAAAAATAAAAAAAATAATAAGTTTGTAGAAATGACTGACAGGCTTTATGATGAAGAAAAACAAAAATCTTCGCAACATAACGATCAATATCTCCTAGAAGAAGAAGTGCTTGATTCTTTTTCTGATCACCTTGACGAAATGCCAGATAAAAGGATAAAAAAGATTTTTAAACTTAGGTATAGCGGCAACAGAAAGCTTACCCCGTGGAGAAAAATAAGCGAAAAAATGAATTTAAGCATTCAAGGTTGCATTAATATACATAATTCAGCATTAGAAAAAATAGCAAAAAATTTAAAAAATAAATATGAAATTACTGGTTAATGCACCTATTAACGCATTGTCTTTCGGCAATGTTACCGTCAACATCCTAAGAGAATTATACAAAAGAGAAACAGATTTATGTTTTTTTCCGACCGGTAATAAAACGGAAATGAACGCTTACGATAAAAGTGAAAAAGATTTCCTGCGATATTTACAAAACGCTACTTCAGAAAGATACGAAAGATTAGAAAAAGATACGCCTAGTTTAAAAGTCTGGCATATTTTCGGAAGCGAAACAAGAATGACCCCAAATCAGTCTCTTTTTACTTTTCACGAAACTTCTGAAGTTACTGAAGTGGAAAGGAACATCTTAAAATTACAAGATAATATTTTTGTCAGCTCAAGCTATACTAAAAACAATTTTGAACTTAATGGTATCGACAACGTTCACTTTGTTCCCCTTGGTTTTGACCCCGACTTTCACAAAACAAATAAAGAGTATGTGCCAGAAAAAATTCATTTTGGTTTAATGGGTAAATTCGAGCAAAGAAAAAACACAGCTAGAATCATTAAATCATGGTTGAAAATTTTTGGCAACAATCCTAAATACTTGCTTTCATGCGCTATCACTAATCAGTTCATGGAAACTTCAGCGCTACAAAACGAGCTTTTAAAAATAACACAAGGTAAAAATTACAACAATTTAAATCTCGTCCCTTATATGCAAACAAACAGTGATGTTAATGAATTTTTAAATAGTATTGACATCGACCTTACAGGATTAAGTGGTGGAGAAGGTTGGAATTTACCAGCATTCAATGCTACTGCTTTGGGCAAATGGAGCGTTGTAATGAACGCCACAGCTCATAAAGATTGGGCGACAAAAGATAATAGCATACTTATCGAACCCTCTAAATTGAAAGATTGTTATGATAATATGTTTTTTAAAAAGGGTAACAAATTTAGCCAAGGACAATTTTTCGACATCACAGATGAAGAAATGGAAGCGGCTATCTTAGATAGCGCATCTAAAGCTAAAACTCCTAACCCCGAAGGAGAAAAGCTTAGAGATAAATTCACATATAGTGACTCAGTTGAGACAATTTTAAACGTGATTAAAAATCAATGAGACAATCTGACACAAAAACTGTATTTTTACTGCCTAAAACCACGGAAAAAGTTGGCACGGCAGCTGCTATTAAGAATGTAACTATGTGGTACAATCATAAAACAATCCGATATACGTACGAGCCTTCAGATAAGGAAATCGTTTTCAACTTCGAACTTCCCGGCAAAGCTAAGGAAGATGTAAAAGTGTTCTGCAAAAACAATGCGCTCAATATCAAGGTAAAAAACAAAGATACTTTTAATATTGATTTAGACGAATACTCTCATTATTACAATGATGAAGAATACGATTTCAATAATACAAAAGCTAAAATGCTAAATGGAATGCTAACTGTAAATATTCCGAAAAAGCAAGAAGAGCAAAAACTTATTGAAATATCATAATATTAGTTAAATTGTAATGTAAAGCGCAGGGCAACCTGCGCTTTAATTTTTTAACAGTAAGTGTATAATACATATATGATCTATAGCTTTAGAAACACTAAGACAAATGAAATAAGAGATATTGAAATGCCCATGAAGAATTATGAACCTTACAAAGGCGAAAATGGTGATGAAGATTTTTGGGAAAGAATTTATGATTTGCCTCAAGTCAATATTGGCAACTCTAAAGTTGTAGATCCATTTGATAGAAATGCATTCGTAAGTAAAACCGGAGGTATGAAAGGTAGCTATGGAGACTTAATGGATTATTCATCCGAACTTTCTGAAAGAAGAGCTGCGTTAAACGGTGGCGAAGACCCAATTAAACGCCAACATTTTGATAATTACGAAAAGAAAACTGGCAAAAAACATTTAAAAGATCGCCCTAAAAAAATTGAAACAAAAAACGCTACAATTGAATTTTAAGAACTAAATATAGAAGAGTGTCTTGATGTGGATGTGTACAGAGTTTTAACCGCCGCATGTAAAGCCGCAGCCTCTGTAGTTGTTAATCCTTGGCCAAAAGAAAAGAAACCATAAGCTCTGTCTGTAGAATTAACATTACCTATATTATTAACCTGACCAAGCCAGACTGAAGCGTTTGGCTTTGGACTACTAACAGTATTTGTATTTGTAGCAGATCTAGTTTCAGCGTTTTTATACATTTTGAAAAAACTAGAAGAATTACTTACTCTCGACGCAACATAAAAAGAGTCACTTTCAAGGTCTTCGCTAACCTGCGGCACAATATTAACTCTTGCATTTTCTCCCGGTGAATTATCGTACGTATATGCATCAAAATGAGCCTGATCGCTCTCAGTTCTGACATGAACTAACAATCTGGATACTTCAGAATTATTAACTACTTCTCTACATCCTATATCTGCAGCATTATTTTCCCCATCTATTAAAGATAAAAATGATAAATGAACAGAATAATCAGGCAAATCAGAACTAGGATTAAAATGTGTATCAGCGTAATCAAATCCGTTTACAAAATAAATTCCTCCGTTATTAGCGGTAGGATTATTGTAATAAGTTAACCTATATGCAGCGTCTAAATCTCTTGGATCTTTTAAATTATAACTGTATTTACTTGCCTCCCCAAACATTGGATATATACCTAACATTTTATCCCAAATACCTTCGTTTTTAAGCGTAGCTACAAATGTTACAATAGCCGCTTTATTTGTTGAATTTGTTTCATTTACCGCTGTTAAATAATTAGATGCGTCAAAATCAGTTAACCAATCTTGATTTGTTAATCTACCTAAACTTAAATGCATTGTTTTTACTGCCGCATGTAAAGCATTAGACTCTGACTGAGACAAACCGTCTCCGAAAGATAAGAATCCTATTTTTCTATCTGCATCAGCATTAGTTTCTGCTGACCCATCTACATTTGCAGCTCCAACATATACATCTAAATAAAGCCCTGCCTTATAAGGAGCGTTTTCCCCATCAGTTACAAAAGTCGCTGTAGAAATTTTTGTCGGAACTGAGTTGTCATTATACAATGATAAAAAAGCTGACTCATCACCATCCCTACTCGCTACATAAAAAGCCGCACCAACCTCCTCCACAGTCATACTTGTTTGTGTTGGATTATACAAATCGAAAACAGCATCATTGTCTTGATTATCTATAAATAAAGTTAATCTTGGGTACGAATCTCTATCTGTCTGTATACATCCTATATCAGTTGTATCAGAACTTTCATTTTCTAAATTTAAAACAGAAATGTGAACCTCGTTTCCAGCTAAATGATATCCCGGCTTGAAATGAGTATTTGCATAATCGTGCTCACCATCAAATTTAATATAACCATCTTGTTTTAAAGTATCTTCACTTGAAAAACTTAACCTAAAAGCTTCATCTAAATCTCTAGGATCTTTTAAATTTATAGCATAATTATTACCCACAAATGGATAAACGCCTGACATTTTATTCCAAATTCCTTCTGATTTTAAAGTTTCTACAAAAGTTTCCACTGTAGATCTTACATCGGTATCTTGCTCTTGCACTACATCTAAAAATTCAATAGCGTCTACATCGTCTTGTAAAAATCTAGATGCGCCACTTATCCTAAAACCATCTGTAGCGCTAACAGCAAAAGAAAACTCAGAAGAAAAAGTTAAATTATCTCCTATTCCTTGATTAAAAGATTGGGATTCAACTCTTGCTTTATCTATTTCGATTCGCATACCTGTAGCGCCATTGGTGTCCTTGAAATTAAATACAAAATCGTATTCATTTTCGTCATCAAAAATATTACTAAAATCTCCAGTTACTGGTTCGTCTATGTATCCCTCAAAAGCTATTGTTCCAACAATCGGAAATATAACTCTTTTATCATAAGGAAAATTGCTGCCGAAACCAACCAAATCTCTTCTTTGCAAAGGCAGATTTATTTGCATTGAAGTTATATTGGCTGGCGATTCCCCTGAATATCTTACGCCACCCATAATAGGTTGCTCTAATTGTAAATTTATATCACCGGGCCTTAAAGCTGAAGGTCTATTATTTTGATTTGATAAATAATTCGATATATTAAAATTATAACCAGTTAATAAATATTTTTCTGCTGACTTTGTACCTAATGGTAAATTTATTGCTGGAATCTCGCTGCCTTCACTACCTATACCAGCGTAAGTATCAAACTTCATATTTATACAATTAAAACTCAAATCAACTGTAGGTATATCTCCCACTTGAGCGCTAAGAGAATAAGTATCTAAAAAAGCATTACCGACAGCAAAAACATCTAACCCAACCGCATCAGTTATGCCATGCGCATCTTGCCCATCCGCATCTGTTAACGCAAAATATAAATTTCTATCTCCACCGGACTCTTTAAAATTAGAAAATATACCAGAAGTTCCGTCAGAAATTAAGCCCAACATTAATTCATTAGAATTGTCAGTCATGTAATAACTTAAACCAACAGTTATTTCTGGATTTTGAGTATATTTTTGAAATGAAAATTCTGAGCTACCTATCTGCCTAGTTCTGTTTACAGGATTAGAAATAGAAATGGAGCTAGTTTGAACTCTTTTCAAAAGTTTTAGATCAGACAACTTATCTTGGCCACTCCAACTGGGCGCATCTGACACCAGCACATCCGTGCCAGCATACATTACTCTATTTCTTGTAATTCTTCCCATATCAGTAATATATATTACACTTTTAATTAACGTTTCCCACCAAAATATTCAACAGCATGACCTTCCACAACCAACATATCATTCGCGCAACTTTGCATTTCTAAATCAAATATCTGACCTAATATACGTCCAAATTTACCTTTTTTATCTATTTCGGTTTTAATAATAAAGTGTTTGCCGAATTCTTTTAGTATTTCTTTTAATCGCTCTTTAGCTGCGAGGCCTTTTACTTTTTCTTCTTTATCTCTTGTTCTACACTCAGGAGTATTAATACCATATAAACGAACTCTTTCTTTCCTAAAAGTAGAAAAGCCAACATCAATAATGACATCAATAGTGTCGCCGTCTACCACTTTTATTAGTTCACATTTATATTCGTACATAATTATAATCCGAATCTAGATTTGTGGGCATTATACATAGTTGTAACTTCAGTATTAGATAGTTTTCTGTTGTATAAATTTAGACAACCCATTTGTCCATTAAAGTAATAACTAGAGTTTCTCCACCTTCCTATTGTAAATTGACTGGTAGAATCTTTTCTTATTGAGTATGCGCTAGCAGCATTATAACTCACTGAACCATCTGAGTTATTAAGATCAAAAGTATAACCATCTAAATCTGCAAATCTCCAAACACAAAAATTCCATTCGCTTAAATTTAACACACAATTACCGCTAGTCTTGTGTTGTCTGATAGTACCTCCTGTGTCAAAAAACCAAGCGGCCATTTCTCCTGTTGTACCACTACCTGAACTAGATTCTATAAAAATGCTAAAAATATGATTACTGTTATCAGTTCTGTTTATAATAGCTAAGTAACTATTACTGCTTGTAAATGTATCAGGATTAAGCCAAGCGCAAACAGTAAATGCGCCTCCGCTATCGTCATAATCAAAAGTATTTGGCCCCACAACATCGTCAGTTCCATCAAAATCAAAATAACCAGCTGAATTATAAGTTGGGCCATTTATAGTTCCATTTTGTTCGTTTGTTGTTAAATCGAACCATGTTGTTCCAGAACCCGGATACGATCTTTTAGCATTAGCATCTAAACACAACACTAAACCATCAGTAACTATTCTTGGATTATTATGATATGCCATTACATTATTCCTGTTGGGCTCCAGTCCGGGGTAGCTAGGTATTCAAGAACATCTTCGTGGTGCCACTCTGTTTTGCCGCTGATTTCGACTGCTAAATCGTAACAATCTGGTCTTCCAGCTTCATATCCAGAAGGGTATAAAAGACCAGAACCAGTAACAACAGGCGGCTCTACGCCAGTATTATAATAAAATTCCCAAGTGTTGCCGCTGATATCTACATTCGGCGCATCAGGGTCTACTGGAAATTCTGTTACGTTATATTTAACGAAAAATTCGCCACTATTTACTGAATAGCGAACAGTTTCGGCGCTTGTTTCAAGCACTTGATTAAAATCCACTCCTGACAAATTGTCAGAGTCTAAAAATATCCATCTTCTATTGTGAAAACTCATATTATAAAAATCTTCCTTTTGTTGCGTTGTAATTACTTAATATTTGTGCTGCTGTTAATGCTTTGTTATAAATTTTTGTTGTGGATATCTGACCGTTAAAATGCCTAGAGCTACCTAAATGAAAACCCAGACCTAATTGCACATTATTCATTGTATTTACCCAAACTGCAGAAGGAGTATTAACGTTAGTTGCACCTGAAGTAACTAAAGAACCATCCCAATAACTTTTAACACCTGATGCATTTCCAGAGCCATCGTAAGTTAGAGCAGCATGATACCAAGTTCCTGTAGAGGGCGCTCCAGATCGTGCTACAATATAATAGTAATTATTATTATTACCTGTGTCACCACTCATGAGCCAATTAGGGCTAGCTCCTGTCCTGAGTTCTAATCTGGGACCTATATTGCCAGTTGTTCCGTTGTAAGAATAGTTGCAATCTATTGGGTTTTGATAATCTTGCACTGCATCAGGATTGATCCACAACTCAACAGTAAACGCAGTCATAGAACCTATAGAACCTATAGCAACTCTATCATCAGTTGCATCAAAATCTAAATAACTATTAG
>MDSW01010264.1_pt1 | contig 20866 bp, 19 predicted proteins | sample 811171 | NCBI WGS metagenome assembly MDSW01 (sample SAMN05326641, study PRJNA326480) | marine metagenome | isolation source: seawater | place: Atlantic Ocean: North West | collected 2012 | reverse complement strand
TGCCAACATCGGAGTTGGCAGCCGCCGATCATTCGTCATCCGATTGTCTGCTCTGCAGAAGCGTCCGGGATTCAGCGAATCAGGATGTTGTCTCGACCCGGAATGATGATGTCGGCGATCTCGATGGTTTCCTGGAAAGACTCGCGGGCCTTTTCGAGATCATCGCATGTCGGCAGCACCTTGCCCTGCTCCAGATGTTCCGAAGTCGCCACGGCGTCACCCGTCACGACCACGGTTGCACGAGGCTGGGAAATCAGGAGTCCACACGTACCTGGAGTCACGCCGGGCAGCGGAAACAGATCCACACCTTGAACAAGTTGATCCGGTGCAGGCTGAACCGAAGCCAGTGGTGCGAGTCGAGCCTCGCAGATGGCGACGGTCTCTTCATCAGCGTGATCACGGGCGTCCTCGACAGCCTGTTCAAGTTGTGAACGAACATGAACCAGCTCCGGCTCGTGTGCAAGCCAGGTGGCCCGTTCGAATCCGACCAGGCCGTGGCGATGATCCTCCGCGAGACTGGTCATGAAGACATGCGTGATGTCAGATGGCTGAACCGGTGTCCGCTCCCCCATGCGTGCATGCAGAACCTGTGCAGGCAGGCTGGGATTCACGAGAATCCTGCAGGCATCCGTGACGATCAGCGTGGTGGTGGCATGGGGCGTCCGGACCTGGCCGCCCTCTTCCCAGAGTGTGTTGGAAGCCAGGGTCCCCAACGATATGACACGGTACTCAGCGGGCATCAGACGACTCTCCGTTCGCGGTGATTCCTCATGCAATCCGGGGGAGGTCGCCCCCATCAAGTCATGCAGGATACGGCCTCTCCAGGCAATACACTTGTGGCATGTCAATCCTCACGTCATCACTGTTGTCCGTCCTGCTCTGTCTTCAGCCTGCCATCGACGAGGATCAGGTGCCATGGCCGGTGAAGCTGGGCGCCCGGGCCCTGCATCGAACCAATCAGATCCCCCTGATCGACCAGGTTGTCGTCGTCCCGGATCTCGACACGTGGATCGATGAAATGGCTCAGTGGTCGACAGAAGGTCATTGGCCGGTGCTGCTGGAGGATGATCATTTTGCACCGATGCTGATCCGAACATTGAAACCGGCCCAGGTGATTCAGCGAGCACCCGTCACGCCACCGGACCTGTCGATGATGGATCGATTTCAACTGGTTCTGGCCAAGGCGTGGGGCGGGCGTCCGGGAGAGTCATTTGCGGCAGCGATGACAAGACAGAATCTGAAGCCACTCGGTCTTGTCCTGACCTCCGAATCATCACCATCCTTTCCTGCAGCCATGGCTCTGGCCGTCGGCCGGGGACAGGCTGTCGGTCAACTGGATGGCTCACTGGGTGGTGGCGGTACGGTCCTCAAGGCCTCCAAGACAATGACCCTCATCGAGCTCGTTCGATCACGCTGCGAGGAAACGGGTCTCCAATGGGACATCCTGGGTGATGACATCGACGCCATCACCATCTGTCGAACATTGCCCTCGAGGGTCCGTGCGGAACTGCCCGCATCGGATCGGGTGAAGGCGCCGAACGTCGGACCCGAAGATCCACTTGCCATCACGGATGTCCTTGGAAGACGTACAGACTGGAAGCGGTACGCCATCGTCGGATGGATCAATGGTGATGCCGTCGAATCCACCTACATGGCCATGAGCAGTCTCTTTGTCGTACCGAAAACCGCCTGGCTGTGCGATGGCGATCCGACCGGTGGTCAGCAGCCCCAATACGGAATGGCTGAAGCGGCTGCCAAGCTGTCACAGGATGGGTATGAGTGCCTGCTGAGTGAAAACGCCACCATGCAGACGATCCGATCGATGTCTTCAGGCGGCCTCAATGAAAATCTCATCCTGATGAACTCCAAGGGCAATCGTGATTTCTTCGACATCGGTTCGATGAGAGGAACCAGCAACGATGTTCCTGTTCTTTCCTCACCATCCATCCTGCAGATGATTCACAGTTTCTCGCTGCAGGACCCGACCAATGCCAACACGGTTGGTGGACGATGGCTGGAGCATGGTGTGTATGCCTACGTCGGTTCGTCCCAGGAACCCTTTCTGGGTGCGTTCGTTCCACCGGTCGAGTTTGTCAGAAGGATCAGCATTCTGGTGCCGTTTCTGGTTGCAGGACGCTGGTGGGATGCACAGGGGCCATTCAGTCGGCCGTGGCGGATCAACACGATCGGCGATCCTCTGATGACCGCTGCCTCACCTTCATTGAATACACGATCCCGAATCACACCAAGTGGTACTCAGGATGCTGCCCAACGAGGCCTCGATGTACGAAGTGAAGCCGAGCGGCTGATGCGACGGATCGTCGAGCAGCCGACAGCCGAACGACTGACCTTGACTCTTCGAGCATTGAATCTCATCGGAGAAGATGAACTGGCCAGGAAGATGTGGACGTATGGCGGCCAGCATGATCTGCTGAGCAGTCCGGCGGCCGGTGTGATTCTCGGCCCGCTGTTCCGGCTGCAGGACAGAAGCGCCTTTCTCAAGGCGTGGCCTCTGGTCGGACAACCGACTCGTCTGCAACGTGACATGCTGTGGCAGCTCATCGGCCCGTCATTGGCAGCGAGTACCGACGACGACACGCTTCTGCTCCTTGAGCAGGAAGTCACCGGACCGACACCTTCGAGTTACATCGAGATCCTCGGGCCTCATCTGGCGAGGCGTTTCGGAGCGGCGAGGACAGTCCGCTTGATTCAGCAGGCTGGATCGAATGTTCGTTCGGGAGAGCAGAAGCAACGCCTCAAGGCATTGCGTTCGAAATACTCCTCCGGTCGATGAGATCCGCCTGAAGAAGGGCGTGGCAGGTCGATCAATCCGCGGAGACGATGAACTCGAGTGCGAAGAGCTCGCAGCCAAGGGCATCGCCCGAGCCAAGGGCCAAGGCGGAGCGAGGTCCATCAAAGGCTGCAAGGGCGGCATGGTTTGCAGAAGGCTGCAGCAGCTGTACCTGATGGTCCTCGACATCCGAGGAAAGAGGGCCGCAGAGGGCGACAGTGGCGATAATCAATGCGTTCATGGTTCCAGTCCCAGAGTCCGAATCACTTGCCTGAGATACACACTCAAGCACAAGACCCTCATGAAGAAGATCCTCTGGCCCCTCCGTCGGCGTGCTGAAAGGGCGAATTCAATTCAATTCAAAATCAGACGAAGTTTTCGAGAAGCTCCGATGGCCTGTACCAGCTGCATCAGGGCTTTATGAGGGCTTCCTTCGTGCAATGCGGACAACCGTTGAGAAACCCGGTTCTCTCGCCCAAACCCCGTCTTGACAGAAAGATGCCTCACGGCGAGGCTGTACAACCGGAACAGTCGTTTGGCGGGTTTGAAGACCTTCCTTCAAGACGTCAATCGAGCCACCCAACACATGCCAGTTCAATCAGCATTCTGGACGAGTCGCACACACCCACCGAGGTCATGGTCATGGTCTCGATGCATCGTGCTGTTGATCACGCTGATGGCAGGTGCCACGACAGGCCTTGCGGATACGCTTGATGTCCGGTCATTCCAGTTTGCATGGGATCAGCAGCATGAGCTGCTGCCTGATTCAAAGGACCTTCAGACGGTCCCGTTCAAGGTCAGGCGAACATCGACGGGATTGGCCCCCGCCGTTCCAGGGCAGCCCGCCATTCAAACCGACCTCGAAGCCATGAATCGAATGGGTGGTGCGCTCTGTCATGACGACACCGTCCAGGTCATCGCAGATGCATTGGCCGCGCATCTTCAGGCACAGGGATTCGTCGGTTCCACGGTACGTCCCATGCGGTTCGAGGTTGAAGGGGAGATCGATGAAATCGATGTCTACCTGATCGGCCACCTGCCCCTTGATGGTGGACAGCCCAATCCGAATCTGCCCACGACGCTGCGCCCGCTCCTTGCGACCGAAGACGCCTCCACAAGCGAACCGGTCGAGGTCTGGGTCATCAAATCCGTCAAGTCGCGATGGCTGGAACCCAATCCCCTTCTGGTCGAAGCCGCCAGTGTCGAATCCGTCGAAGTTCGCCTCGGTCAACGGGATGCCCGATATACCTCGCCGGACAACGGGCGACGCGTCATGGTGGATTCCATCCGGAACTTCGTCGGCAAAGGGAAGAATGAATTCGATGAGATGGCGATCCAGACGATCGGTCTGGCGGTCGCCAGCCATCTGCGTCTGCAGGGATTCGAACAGGCTGATGCCTCCGCGACCGTGACCGGTGGCAATACCCTCCTCATCGAGCTCAAGCTCGAGTCAGAGCAGGAATCGGCACCGGATGCGACGTCCGAGGACGATGCTCCAGCAGTCGAGGAAGACTCTGAAGATCTCCCGGCGAAGACGCCTGAAGTCGAGGCCCCCGCAGAAGACACCCCCCCGGTTGTCGAGGAGCCCGTCGAAGAGGTCGATTCCAAGGAAGCCGACTCGAAACAGAAGGATGCTTCTGAAGAGATCCCTTCTGCCGTCGCAACGCCATCCGAGCCAGTGCAGGAGATGGCCGAACCAGCTCAAGAGAATGAGGAAGAGGCGAAGCCGGTCGCAGACATCCCGACCGAATCGCCGGCACCAAGTGTGGATGAACCCGATCCCGCGGTGGACGGCGTCCCGTACATGGTGGATCCCTTCGAAGTGGGCTATCTCTACGAACATCCTCATCTCCCACCGACTTCGGAGTTCATGGATCTTCCCATCGTCCTTGGATACATCGACAGTGAGGAAGGTGATCGAAACTGGATTGCGCCTCGGGTCGGTGTCGGAATTACCCAGACGACTCTGAACAAGATCAACGCACAGGGCGGCGGTGTCTTCTGGAGTTCCGCCATTGCGATGATCTCATCGTCAATCAGCCGCGTGCTGATCTCGGATGACCTCCTGGGTGTGTTCGTCATCCCTGACCAGAATCAGATCAGCAGTGGTCCCGCCGATCTCGGTAAGGATCTCCGCCCGCCGGGCGATACGGAACTGACCATCATGATCACGGTCGGTCGAGTCGTGGAGACCCGGACCATCGCCCAGGGTGATCGGATCGACGAAAGCGAAACCTTCGACCACGAAACACATCGTGTGATCAAGAAGGCCTCCCCTTCTCGGCCACATGATGCCGACGCTGAATCTGAAGAGGCGACGGAGAACCGGGCTGATCTGATCCGCAAGGAGGAACTGTCCGACTACATCCACCGACTCAACCGGCATCCTGGCCGGAATGTCGAGGCCTCGGTTGCCGCATCCGCGGTTCCGGGCGGTGTCAGCCTGGACTACCTGGTGTTCGAAGCCGATCCGCTGACGATCTACTACGAAATTGGAAATACCGGGACCCCACAGGAGAGGAGCCTTCGACAACGCTTCGGGCTCTTCCACTCACAGCTGACGGGGAACGATGACATTCTCTCGCTCGAGTACGTGACCTCGAACTTCACCCGGACGAATGCGGTCCTCGGGTCGTACCAGTTCCGTCTGTCCGACGACAATCGAATCCGCGGCAGCGTGATCGGATCCTGGAACAAGTTCGTCAATGACCAGTTTGGACAGGACTTCGTCCAGTACACGGGGTACTCGTGGTCGGCAGGTGGTCAGGTGTCCTTGAACATCTTCCAGGATGGTCCGTTCTTCATCGACATCGTGCCCGGCATGAACTACCAGAAGGTCAAGGTCAGCAATGAACTGCTGGATGACAGCGGCATCGCCGGCTTTGCGTTGCCGTATGCAGAACTCCAGTTTTCACGACAGGACAACAAGGGACTCTTCCAGGCGATGGTCGGACTGGAAGGCAGCTTCCTGGCTCAGAACATCGAGGAGTTGACACTCCTCGGACGAATCGATCCCGCCGAGAAATGGGCCCGGCTGAACTGGAGCGCGTCCCTGTCGACATTCCTCGAACCGTTGTTCGATCCGGTCGGATGGGCCGATCCAAACACACCTGACAGCTCGACGCTGGCCCATGAGATCGCTCTGCGATTTTCTGGGCAGTACAGCTTTGGTTCCAGACTGGTCCCCCAGTTCCAGAGCATTCTCGGTGGTCTCTACTCGGTCAGAGGCTATGCCCAGTCCATCGTGGCCGGAGACAACTCCCTGTTCGGATCCATCGAATATCGATTCCATCTGCCCAGGACCTTCGCCGTCGAGCCGGAACCGCTGGAATTCATGGGTGGACCCTTCAAACGGGCACCACAGCACGTCTATGGCCGCCCTGACTGGGATCTGATCTTCAAAGCCTTCTTTGACGCTGGATACGTCTTCCAGAATGGCAATGAGGGATTTGAAGTGAATAACACGCTTCTTGGTGCCGGAATCGGCCTTGAATTCCTCTACAAGTCGAATCTTCGAGTTCAATTGGACTGGGGATTCGCCCTCCACGACCTCAAGTTCGGTCTGGCAGAGGCAGGAAGCAGCCGTTTGTACGTGACTGGCACGTTTCTCTGGTGATTTCCCACATTTGAGCTAGGTTTTGGGGAGCCGCGGTTCCCTCTGGACCTTATGGGACGATCAGCGGCAGAAATTTGGAGCCGGCAGGTACAATCAGTACCACAATCAAGCTGTAGGAAGGCAGAAGCACTGGTGGGCCCTGATCGGGGTTGTGCCGCCTGAAGCAGCGGGAAGAGCAGGAGTGAGACCGATGAGGAACACCTCACAGATAGGACTCGTCCATCGTGCTGTAGCACGGTTTGCCCGGCCAGCGGTGCGGCGGTGCAGCCTGCTCGCAGCTGGCGTGCTGCTTGGCGCCACATCGAACCCTGCTCTGGGCGGCGATCTGCCGTCTCAGGGAACCTTCAATCCCGTCTTCGGATCCGGCTGGGTCAGCAACAATCCCAATGGGCTGAACCAGACGGTCTGGCTGACGGGATCCACGGCACTCATCAACTGGAACTCCTTCAATGTGGGTACCGGTCACAGCGTCCATTTCCAATCGACCACCAATCCGAACTTCGTTGTCCTGAACAAGACGAACCAGGGGACGCCTTCCATGATCCGTGGTCAGATCACGGGCTCGGGCGCCGTTGGCCTGATCAATCCCGCCGGCGTCATCTTCTTCGGCGGCAGTGTGGTCGATGTCGGTTCTTTCCTGGCCGCCAGTGGCAGCCTTGCTGACGACGCGGCATTCCTCAACAACAGTCCTGATGGATTCGTCATGAAAGGCGCCAGTGGAAGCATCAATATTCTTCCCGGTGCTTCCATTACCGCATCCGACGGCTTGATCCTTCTTGGTCGAACCGTGACGAACCGTGGCAGCCTGACAGCGCCCACGATCGTGATGGCGGGTGGCCTCGGAAACGACGATGAAGTGTCCGTCAAGACGCTCGGTGATGTCATCAGCCTTCGGGTCAACGGTGAGGATCTGAGTACGGATGCCGAAGATGTCGACAATTTCTATCAGCCCGACAGCGGTGTACAGGCGCCCACACACCTGGGTTCCCGCAGCATCGTGAACGACGGCCAGATCAACGGATCACGACACATCGTGATGGCGGCGGGCGACATGTACGGCTACGCGATTCACAACAGCGGCGTGATTTCCGGAAACGGGGGTCGTGTCGATGCCATCGCCATGAGCGGACTCGTTCACAACGAGGGCACCATCAGATCTTCGGCTGATCAAGGCGGATCCGTACGGATTGCCGCTCCAGCCATCGTCAACGGCGACGGTGGCGCCATCGCCGCAGATGCGACATCGAATGACGGCAGTGGTGGTGAGATCTCTCTCCACAGCAACGTGGCGACGATCCTCCAGACCGGCAGCCAGATCAGTACCAACGCTCGTCTCTGGGGCAATGCCGGCTTCATCACAAGCCGGAGTGATGGCGTCCAGCTTGTCGAAAACGCAGCCACGCTCACATCGCGAGCCGGCACGTTCTCGGGTGATGCGGGTTTCGTCCGAATCTTCGGCGACACCGTCTCGGTTGATGGAAGCCTCAAGGCCAGCCTGGGTTCACAGAACACGAGCGCATTGGGATTGGGAACCATCAGCATCATCTCGGAACAGGACATGGACATCGTTGATGATGTCACGCCGGTTGCCTATTCCCTGAATGATCTCGCCAATCTGAACCTGGCCCGATCGGAAGTTGCCGTCAACACGAGTCTGGCCTTCGTCGATTCCAATCTGACGCTGGAAACCTCCAATTCGTTGACCTTCCATACGGACCTGCATGTGAATCCGGTCAACAACGACTATCGGGTTCTGGGTGGCCTCGGTCTCTTCACCGAAGACGGCATCTATCTTGCCAAGGACGATGTGACACGCATCTCGGCCAATCGATTCATTCGAACCGCCGGCAACATCGAGATGGCTGACAGCGTCTACACCGGTCTTCTCATGCGGGCCGGTACCAACATGCAGATCAGTGGCAACATCGGAGAAGCCGCTCCGTTGAAGAGTGTCGGCCTCGCCGCCGGCGGGTTCATGAAGTTCGGTTCGAACGATCTTGAACCGGGCACCAACATGATCAATGCCGTCGAGGACATCCTCCTCAACGGCGACGGCAACCAGTGGCTCGAGGACAACGGGACGGCAACGATCTCCATCTTCTCGGATTCCTTCGCGATCAATTCACTGACCGGCTCCGTCAAGTTCGGACCGATGCAGGCGTTGTCGACCGCTGGTGATCTGAGCATCACCGCAGCTGATGAGATCGCGATCGGTGACCTGAACATCTCCGGTGATCTTGAGGTCACCGCGCCCAACATCCGAATCCTCCTGCGTGATCCCATCATGGTCACGAGTGCGGAAGGTGAGGCGGAATCCGTCGCCACTTCGATCCTGGCAAACGGTGACATCAACTTCAGTGTCACACCGACCTACGACAACACGAGAGCAGAAACACCGATCTTCGCCTCGGCACTCGGGCCGGACTTCACGGGTACGCTTGGGAATGAAAAGTGGGGCAGCATCGATGCCGTCGATCTGGCAGATCTGGAAGTGCTCTTCCAGAACCAGAACCTGCTCGGCCTCCTCGTTGCCGGTGACATCATTCCACCGGGCCCCGGTCCAGGCCCCGGTCCTGGACCCGGACCCGGACCCGGACCAGCCCCAGGCCCTGCACCGACACCTGGACCTGATCCGACGCCAGTGACACCTGTCGTCCCCGTGGTTCCCGTCATTCCGGGGAACACGGCCGCAGATGCCGACTTGAGCAACCTGGCGGATGATATTGCCGCCGAATCACAGATCTATCCGACCGAGCAGGAAGTCTCTTCGCCACCTCAGGGTGAAGTCATTCCCCTGGATATCAGCCTGGCTGATTTCGGCATCGAAGTGACTCCCATCCCCAATGGACAAAGGCAGTCGGTCGTCAACGACTTCGCTGCGGATATCCAGGGAAGCGCCATGGCGGGCAGTGTTGTCCAGATCAATCAGCAGCGTCTGGACAATACCTCTGCGGAAGCGGCTCTCAAGATGTACGAAAGCGTCTTGAGCAGTCAGCCGGACATGGATCAGCAGAAGATCGCTGAACGTGACATGGCGCCGATGGCACAGGCATTCCAGCAGGCCTTCACCCAGTTCAAATCAACCGATTCGTCCGCCGCAAACACTGATTTCGCTGCCTGGCTGAGTACCTCTGGCGCCAATCCTCAGGCAGAGGCCTACATGTCGGGAATGCAGCAGACCTTCCAGGATCTATCCGATGCAGGACTCAACTCCGCCGAAATCGGCAGGAGCAGTCGATTCGTCGCGGACAACATCCTGGGCGGTTCGGCGGACACCGGGCTCACACCAGCGGATCTCGCCGGTGCCATGGCTCCGAGGCCGGGTCAATAGACCACCGGATCGCGGCGTTGAGCACGATCTGGATGATCGCGTCCGCTTGAGCAGACCGGCTGGTGCGCGTATCCTCAGTGAGAGCACTGAGGAGCCCACTCACCATGGATGGTGAAACAACCCGACAACGCTACGAGTCCGTCTGCAAACGCATCGACGACGCCCGCGCCCGAGCCGGTCGAGAGAACGAACCGGTTCATCTTGTGGCCGTCACCAAGTATGCCGCCATGGATCAGGTCCGGGAGTTGATCGAACTCGGCCATGTCGATTTCGGTGAAGGTCGTGTTCAGCACTTCCTCAAGATCGCACCACAGGTCCAGGAGTACCTCGATCGAAGACAGGTGATCGGTGAAGGTGGTGAGGTCACCCAGGCACGATGGCATTTCATCGGACATCTCCAGCGCAACAAGGCACGCAAGCTTCTCTCGCAGGTCAGGTTGATCCACTCCGTGGATTCACTTCGCTTGGCGGAAGAGATCCAGGCCGGCTCGGAAAATGCCGAGTCTCCCGTCGAGGTTCTCGTCCAGATCAATCCGAGTGATGACCGAGGGCGTCATGGCATTGCCCCTGCAGCCGTCCGGCATCTGATCGAACAGATCGAGACCATGATCACGATTCGTGTCCGGGGTCTCATGGCCATGGCCCCCAAGGTGGATGATCCAGAGGACGCTCGACCGGTCTTCCAGAGAGTTCAGGAACTCTTCCAGGAGATCCGAAGAAGCGGTGTCGGGGGCGAGCATTTCGACATCCTCTCCATGGGCATGAGCAATGATTTCGAAGTGGCGATCGAGTGCGGGGCGAACATTGTCCGAGTCGGTTCCGCAATCTTTGGCGATACCGAAGTCGCAGAATCGACCGCTGCTGAAAAGGCTGGCGCCTGAACGCTGTTCGAACCCGCAATCCATGTTCGATCTTCAATCACCGAGTGGTGGTTCACCGGTCAGTCCGCTCGATACCTGAAACGCCAGCATCTCCAGAGATCTGGACAGATCGACGCTGACGACCCCAACCGGTACAAGCAGACGATTCGGTGCGAAGTTGAGGATGCCCTTGATGCCCGCTTCGACAAGCAGCTCGGCGACCTGTTGGGACACTTCGGAAGGAACCGCAAGCAATCCGAGATGGATGTCCTCGTTCTCGATGAAATCAATCAGTGCCTCCATGCCGTGCACCTCGACACCACCGATCTTCTCGCCGACAACAGCCTGGTTCTGATCAAAGGCGGCAATGACATGGAATCCGCGTTGTGAAAACTGCGGGTAGCCGAGAATGGCCCTCCCGATGTTGCCGACTCCGACCACGACAGCCCGCCATGAACGATTGAGGCCGAGGATCCGTCTCAGTGTCATGACGAGATTCGTGGCCTGATACCCGATGCCGGACTTCCCGATCTGACCAAAATGGCCGAGATCCTTTCGCACCTGCGTACCGGCAATGTCATTGGCTTCGCCCAGCTGGCGTGAACTGACCGTCGTTGCACCCGCCTCGATCCGTCGCTCCGCTTCACGCAGATAGAGACTGAGTCTTTTGACGGTTGGCCAGGGAATTTCGGAGCGATCGGTCATGCTGCTGAAGAGTATAAAAGGCGTGACGACTGATCCGTGTCGGATGTGCTTTGCCGGGCGGTATGATGCAACCATGCACATTCTGGACATCCTCGAGCGGGATCCAACCACCATCAGCTTTGAATTCTTTCCGCCACGATCTGATTCAGCAGCAAGTGAACTGGCTGGTCGAATGGATTCGTTCCGGTCACTGGCTCCGTCATTCGTCTCCGTCACGTACGGAGCGGGCGGATCCACTCGCAAGCGGACACATGATCTGGTGGTGTCGCTCAAGGGCAACGGTGGTCTTGATCCGGTCCCTCATCTCACCTGTGTTCAACAGACTCCTGAGGAGCTGGAGGACATCCTGTCCAGATACGAGGCGCATGGCATCAGCAACATCCTCGTCATTCGGGGCGATGCCCCTGAAGGCAGTGATCAATACGATTCGGACTCCGAAGCATTCCCTCATGCCGTCGATCTCGTCCGATCCATTCGCCGTCGAAACGAAACGGGGACGCACCCTGACAAGAGAGGTTTCGGAATCGGCATCGCAGGCTTTCCGGAGGGTCATCCCGAAACACCGAATCGACTTCGCCAGATGGACCACCTCAAGGCCAAGGTCGAGGCGGGTGCGGACTGGATCACCACTCAGATGTTCTTCGACAATCGTGTGTTCTACGACTGGTGTGAACAATGTGATCTCAACGGCATCAGTCTCCCGAAGATCGCGGGCATCATGCCGATCACGAGCCTGGCCACGATGAAGAGAATGGCTGATCTGGCAGCCGGCACGAATTTTCCGGCACGCCTGCAGAAACGGATCTACAAGCATCAGGATGACCCGGCAGCCGTCGAGCAGATCGGCGTGCAATGGGCGACCGAGCAGTGCAATGATCTGCTCGATCACGATGTCAGAGGGGTGCATTTCTATACCCTCAATCGATCGGATGCGACGATGAGGATCTTTTCAGCCCTGGGTGCCCATTCAAGCATCCCCCTCAGAAACAACCCGATTTGAGCCCCCCAGAGCAGCCTGCGGTGTTCCAGCCCATGGTCCCGTGGCGCTCTGCTAGACTGACGGAATGAAGATGACACGGAACATCATCCAGACCCTCATCGTGATCGGCGTGCTCTTTGGCGTGGCCGGAATCGTTGATGCGGCGATGCCACCTGTCGGCAGCCCACCGGCTCCGGCTGGCAACCTGAGTCCTCCTCAGTCACTCATCGGCATGGCACTGGCCTTCCTGTGCTTCATTGCCGTGGTGGGTGTCAACCTGATTCCATCGAAGCGAAAAGATGTCAAGTGAGCCCATTGTCCGGCGACGAGGCTCCTGGCCACTGATCATCCTGAACCTCGTACTGGTTCTGATGCTCGGACTCGTTTCATTCAATCCATCAGCCATCGGGCAGTTCAAGCCAGGTGGTCAAACGCTCGCAATCTCGACGATGTCCGGCAACGGCAATGAGCAACTGATGTGGATGTTCGATACCAACAGCATGAGATTGGTTGTCACGGGCTGGGATCGAACCGGTTCCGCCCTGATTCCATTTGATCATCGCGATGTCTCGGATGATGTCGTGAAACTCCGTAAAGCCCGCTGAAGTCCCGGAGGACCGAAGTCATGTCCGCCATATCGAATACGACACTCTGGATCACCGCAGCCATCCTGGCTGTTCTGGTGTTCATCCAGGCTGGAAGTCATTCGAATTCGGTTGTTCATGCGGACATGATCGCGGAAGGTGGCGGATTCACGATGCTGACCATGACGGGACGAAGTGGTGCCAGAGACAAGGATGTTCAGTCCTTGATCATCCTGGACAACGCTGCGGGCTGGCTTCTGGCCTATGAACTCACCGGCAATCGGCCCAATCGGGTCATCGAGCTGCTGGATGGTGGACCACTCGATCGGTTCTTCAGGCATGGACAGGGAAGCTCCTCAGAGATTCCTCGACCCTGAGGCTGGTGCCGATTCCGCTTCACCCTGCTGACGTGGCCTCCTGGTAACCGTACACTGGCTCCATGGTCGCTCACCCTGTCGACACCATCATGCTGGAACAACGAGCGGCGTCCTTCACAAGACGTTCGATCAAGGAATCTGCGAAGAAACAGGGTCTTCGCCTGGCCTTGTCGATGGTCGACCTGACGACCCTGGAGGGCTCGGATTCCCCGGAGAAGGTTCGCTCCCTCTGCCGCAAGGCCATCCGGCCATGGGAAGGTGAGATTGATCCCCCGTTGCCGTCCGTAGCCGCGGTCTGTGTCTATCCCAACCTGGTCCCGGCCGCAAAGGAAGTCCTCGACGGCACCGGCATCAAGATTGCTTCGGTCGCCACCGGTTTTCCCAGTGGGCAGTATCCACTGAGTGTTCGACTTCGGGATGCGGCCGAAGCTGTTGCCGCTGGTGCAGATGAAATCGACATGGTCATCAATCGCGGGGCCTTTCTCGCTGGACGTGATGATGAAGTCGCCGAAGAAATCCGAGAAGTCCGATCTGCCGTACATCCTGCACATCTCAAGATCATTCTGGAAACCGGGGAACTCGGAAACTACGACGCTATTCGTCGGGCCAGTGACCTCGCCATCGAAGCAGCCGCTTCGACTGGACCGATCCAGGATGGAGAGGTCTTCATCAAGACATCAACAGGCAAGATCGCACCGGCTGCAACCATGCCGGCGGTCCTTGTGATGCTCGAAGCCATTCGCGATCACTGGTTTGCAACCGGAATTCGAATTGGAATGAAGCCCGCCGGTGGAATCCGTCGAGCAAAGGCCGCCCTGCATCAACTGGCGATGGTGAAGGAGACCCTTGGAGATGATTGGCTGACTCCGAAACTCTTTCGTTTCGGGGCCTCGAGTCTGACGAATGATCTCCTCAGGCAGATCATTCGCCTTGAACGAAAACGATACATGGCTGGACATGATTTCTCAGAGGCTTGATCCGGAGAAATGACGATGAACGACAGTATTCCAGAGCGCACGGCCGGATCGACGGCACAGTCCGTACGGGAAAGTGCCTGGGAGTATGCGCCTGCTCCGGAAAGAACACCTGTGGAGATCGCCGACCGCTATGGTCTGTTCATCGATGGGGAGTTTCGATCTCCTCGATCGCGCAGATGGTTCGAAACCGTCAACCCTGCGACCGGTGAGGCACTCACGAAAGTCGCATCAGGCAATGACAAGGACATCGAGGATGCCGTTGCTTCCGCACGGCAGGCCCTGCCGGCCTGGTCACGAATTGGTGGCCAGGAGCGTGCGAAGTATCTGTTCCGGATCGCACGCCGAATCCAGGAACGGGCTCGTGAGCTTTCCGTACTCGAAACCATGGATGGCGGGAAGCCGATCAAGGAATCGCGTGATATCGATATTCCATTGGCTGCCCGGCACTTCTTCTATCACGCCGGCTGGGCGGACAAACTCAAGTGGGCATTTGCAGGTGCCACGCCAAAGCCTGTTGGAGTCTGTGGACAGATCATCCCGTGGAACTTCCCCTTGCTGATGGCTGCCTGGAAGATCGCCCCTGCACTGGCCTGTGGCAATACGTGCGTCTTGAAACCGGCCGAGACCACGCCACTGACAGCCCTGCGACTGGCCGAGATCTTCGAAGAAGTCGGCCTGCCTCCCGGTGTGGTCAACATCGTGACAGGCGCAGGTCGGACAGGCCAGCACCTTGCCGCTCATGATGGCATCGACAAGCTCGCATTCACCGGATCAACCGAGGTGGGACGTCGGATCGCGGAAGCCGCGGCGGTCGGTGATCGCCGTCTCACGCTGGAGCTTGGTGGCAAGAGTCCCCACATCATCTTTGCCGACGCTGCACTGGATCAGGCGATCGAAGGCATCGTCAACGGCATCTGGTTCAATCAGGGTCATGTGTGCTGTGCCGGATCACGGTTGTTCGTGGAGGAATCGATCCACGAAGAAGTCGTGAGGCGACTTGAACATCGCATGGCATCCCTGCGGGTCGGTGATCCACTCGACAAGAACACCGATATCGGTGCAATCAACAATCCTGATCAGCTGGAGAAGATCTCCTCCTACGTCGAAAAAGGACAGGCGGAAGGCGCCCAGCTGCACAAGGTCAACAATCAGAATCTTCCTGCAAAGGGACTGTGGTACCGACCCTGTTTCCTGACCGGGGTCCAGCCCAGCCACGTCATCGCACGCGATGAAATCTTTGGTCCGGTGCTCGCTGTGATGACCTTCCGAACACCTGAGGAAGCCCTGAAGCGTGCCAACAATTCACCCTATGGACTGGCTGCGGGTGTCTGGACGGACAAGGGCGCCCGCATCTTCGAGATGGCCAAACGGCTGGAAGCTGGTGTCATCTGGTGCAACACGTACAACCAGTTCGATGCCGCTTCACCGTTCGGTGGCATCAAGGAATCTGGATTCGGCCGTGAAGGCGGAAGGCACGGACTTCGTGCCTATGTTCGACTGTGACTGTTCGAATGATCACAGCCCGGGAGGAGTCCCATGCCTCAACGCATTGATGTCTCGAAAACCTGGAAGCTCTACATCGGGGGGAAATTCGTCCGCAGTGAATCCGGACAGTCGCTCCCCGTCGAACACCGCCGACATGGAACTACGGTCCATCTCTGCAGAGCATCGCGCAAGGACCTCAGGGATGCGGTCGAAGCTGCCACCTCGGCACTGAGTGGGTGGTCATCCGCTTCCGGCTATCTGAGAGGACAGATTCTCTACCGCATGGCGGAAATGCTGGAATGCAGACGAGCGGAGATGAGCGAGGCGATCGGCGCTGGAAGCAACCAGTCGCCCAAGCAGCGACTGGATGAAGTCGATGCGGCGATCGATCGACTGGTTGGATTCGCCGGCTGGGCCGACAAGATCGAGCAGATCCTCGGGGGGCAGAATCCAGTACCTGGGCCCTACTACAACATCACGGTTCCTGAACCGACCGGAGTCGTTGGTGTCTTTCCGCCGGACAAACCCTCATTGCTGGGAGCCATCTCCATGCTCGCTGCACCGTTGTGTGCAGGGAACACGGTGATTCTGCTGGCGCCTGAAGCCCACCCACTGCCAACAACCCTTCTGGCGGAGATCATCGCAACCTCCGATGTTCCCGGTGGAGTCGTGAACATTCTGACGGGTTCGCATGTCGAATTGATGGGTCACATGGCCGATCATCGAGCGGTCAATGCGATCTCAGCGGTCAACCTGGAAGATGAGCAACTGACTGATCTGCGAAAGCGTGCGGCCGAGAGCATCAAGCGCATCCACCATGAGCGGGTCACGCCTCAATCGTGGAAGAAGCACGAGGAACGATGTGATCCCTGGAAAGTCGAACCGTTCCTGGAGATGAAGACACTCTGGCACCCTTCGGCCTGCTGAGACCTAGAGCTTGGGCACTTCCACCATGCGTGGCTTTTGAACGCGGGTCCCTGCACCTGGATCACCCGGGCTGACGGGTTCCATCAAGAGCTCTCCGTTGACGAGGCGAGCAGGAAACTGTCTCAGGACACGCTCAACAGCATCGCTGTGGATTCCGGAATCCGAATCGATTGCGGTATGGTCGAAGATGCCGACCGTGACGGTGCTGAGCTTCTTGCGTTCATTGTGATCGAACCAGGCCTGATGTCCATCCTGTCGCAGCGCCTGGGCATAGTCATGAGCCAATCGCCGGCGTTCGTTGTCTTTCAGAACACCACCTCCGAAGTCGCCCCAGACAGCGACTTCGATCGTGTAGAGGACACGGACATTGGGATAGTTTTCCCTGACTGAAATCAATTCCAGAGGATGGATGGATCTCGGATCACGAGGCGGGATGACCTCGGTCAGGATCGGCCTGTTGAAGATCTGACGACCTTGAACTCGAAGTGACCGCAATTCCCTTGTGACATCACCAACCCGCGGATCCTTCCATCCCTCAAAGTCTCCATAGAGCACCTTTGAGTGATCCTTGTCCATATGGATACTGAGGTCCCCGGTCATTCCGGGGAACAGCATGCTGATCCGCTGAATGTACTCCTGGGCACCCAGCTCATGATCAGAATCGATGAAAGTGGCCAGGCAGATGCCATACCGAGGCGCCGGTGGCGGCGTGTAGCCGGTCTGCGGATCCGATTTCTGGCGGGTCTGATCCGAATTCTGACCGCCTCCTGTCAGCAGCCCCTCGACGCTTTCCCAATCCTCCCCAAAGTCCATTTGAGGTTTCTGTTGCTCGAAAGACTCCAATCGAGGTGGCCGGACCCGTGAAGTCTGATCACCGCGATCCACCTTGGGTGTTGTCTGGCAGGACACCATGAACAGCCCCAGAAAGGCCATGAATGCGATGGTTTTGAAGCGTGGAAAAAGCATGGAAACATTCTCTCAAATGCGTGAAGCCCATTCCGCACCCATGAGGGGGGTTTGGCTGGTGGCTGGACATGCAATTGTCTGTCGGAACAGGAGTTGTAGCACGAGGCCTGTAAATTGGAAAGTTCAAGGTCTGGCATGATCTGAGACGATGTAGTTGTCGGTGGCGGACTTGGTGCTCCGCCCCTGGTGGATACTGCCAGAAGCAGCTCACTATCGACTGTTGAAGGCATTTCCAGGGAAGACAGTTTGAGGAAACCGACCATTTTTGGGCCGGAGGCGTCACATCGCTCATGAATGTGGCCCCTGAAGGAGTTTTGCAATGCTCGATATCGCATCCCTCGGTAACGGCCTGGTGGGGCCTGGCCGCGAGGTGAACGGACCACGTGCTGGACGGCTGGATGCCAATGCCGCTCCTGGACATGCCCAGGGGACCTACCCGGATCGACCCGGGGATCACTCCACCCGGGCCGTTGATCGAGTTGAAGTCTCGGAACATGCCGAGCTGATGGCCAGGCTTGATGACATGCCGGATGTCCGCATGGATCGCATCGAGGCCGTCCGGAAGGCCATTTCAGAAGCTGGTTACATCGATCAGCGTCTGGATGACGCCATCGATCAACTCCTGTCAGATCTCTGAGTTCGTTTCAGATCCCCGAGAAGCTGATTCAACGGCTGTACTCCATGACTTTCTCCGATCATGACTGGCCGATATCCTCGGGCCATGTCCAGGATCAGTAGATTCATCGCGATGCAACGCGCTTGCCTGATCGGAAGCATTCTGTGCTGTTCTCTGATGGTGCTGTTTCCAGCCTGCATGAAGCGGCCCGCACGGACCAGTCAGCTCCCCTCAGGGATTCGAGGGGCCTATCCCTTTGAACCTGAGCGAATCAGTGTTCACCCCCTCACGAGATACTGGGTCTCTCCCTCCGGCGATCTGGAGGTCGAAGCCAGAATCGAGCTGCTTGATCGCGATGGGTTTCCAACGCGTGGTGTCGGGCGTTTGGAGCTGGATCTGGAATCCCAGTCAGGGCGACGCGTGGAGACGTGGGTGCTCAAACTGGATGATCTGGAAACCAATCGAAAGCACTTTGATGATGTCACCCGAACGTACCTTGTACGCTTGAGTCTGCCGGGAAACACGATTGAGCAGGACGCCGATCTGGTCGCGACGTTCGTTCTGCCCGACGGAGATCGACTCGTCGCCAGTGGAAGAGTCAACAGCCCCCCCGAGCCCGTCGATTCAAATCCCAGCCAGGAATAGTTCGAGAAAAGCGTTGTTCAGGCGTCGCCATCTTCGTGGGATACCGTCTCGACAACGCTGTACTGATCGAGATTCAGCACGGCGATTTCACCGTCATCCAGCCGGAGTTCCAGCCGATCGAGCCAGAGCTGATCGTCTTTCGCATGCGCAAACCAGGAACCTGTTCGAGCTTGACGAAACCGCTGAATGACCCCCTCGACGGCATTACTCCATGTGCGATCTCGCAGAGGAGTCTGCTGGGTGACACGGACACGGGTACCGGGAGGGTGTGGAAAGGTCAGAAGCGCCATTCGCAGATCCTAGCAGGCACGCCCCATGCAGTTGGTGAAGAGTCGCTCAAGATCACCCCTCAGGCCGTCCACACAGTGGTTCTTCAGGCTCAAACCCCTCGTGTGGGGCCTCTGGACCAACCAAGACGATGGAGCGGTCGGATGAGGGTCGATTGGCGAGATAGGCGTTCAGACGAACCCGATCCACCTCCTCGATTTCCTTCAGTCTGTCCTCCATGGATCGGGTCGTACCAATTGAGTATTGATCCCCGACCAAGGCAGCCGCTCGAGCCGGCATCCGCTCTCCGCCGAAGACGGTGCTTCCCTTGAGCCCGATCTTCGCCCGGGACAGTTCTTCATCCGTCACCCCATCCTGCATGCGATCGATCTCTCGTTCGCACACTTCCAGAGTCTCTTCTGCTCGATCAGGCGTGGTTCCTGCATAGAGCGATGTGACGCCACCATCCCTCAAGCCTCGATAGGAGGCACTCACGCTGTAGCAGAGAGATCGTCGTTGACGGACTTCGGTGAACAGTCTTCCACTGGTCGAGCCGCCCAGAACACGTATGGCAAGCCGTTCCAGCATGGAGTTGTCATCCTTCGATGCGGGGCCTTCCCATCCCATTCCTATATGAAGCTGGGATGACTCTCGCTTCAAGTGACCCTTGCCGCCCCTGGCCGCTCCATCCGCCTGAGGCTCCTCACGATCACCCGTCCATCCGGATAGAAGAGTGTTGAGGTGGGACGTGATGGCATCAGGATCGACATTTCCAGCCAACCCAAGAAGGCTCCCACCGGGAACAAATCCGCGTTTCCAAGCCTCCTGAAGCTCTTCGATGGATGCATCCTGGATCACATTCAAGTATCCATAACTGGAGCGATTGAATGGTGGTGGATGATGTCGCCTGCGGACATGCAACATCACTTCATGCTGAGGTTCATCTTCCAGTGACTCGATTGACTGAATGGCCAGACTCTTGCAGGCTTCAAGTGAGTTTTTCGGCAATTCAGGTGTTCGAATCACGTCTGTGAATAGCGCCAGGGACGATTCGAGGTGTTTTCCCAGCGAACTCCCGACGAGCCAGGCGTGCCTCTGAGAGATCCCACAGTCACGTTCCAGTCCAATTCGGTCCATCTCTTCACTGAGCTGACGACTGTCACGACCGGCAGCGCCTCTCAGAAGCATTTCGCTCAAGAGTGTGCTCAAACCGATGCGATCAGGCGTTTCATAGGCGTTACCACCGGGTAAAAGCCAGTGAATTGAACAGGACTCAACTGACATAACAGGCTCTATGAGCACTGTTAAACCGCAATCCAATACACGTGTGTGAATCATCTGTTTACTCCGCAAACCCTGTTCAATGCGGCGTGAGGATAACGAATCAGAGCCTGGATGCCCCCATTGATTGCACAGAACACCCATCTGAAGTTCTGTATTTGTGCAGTGTTCTATCAATAAAATGTGTAAAGACTCTTTCCTGTACGGTCCGATACGGGTACAACATTCGGAGAGCGTTCCGCAATAGGGCCACGTTGCGCCCACATTACTCCGACAATGACGCGGAATTAGGAGGTCAACAATGGCCAAAAAACGCGCCACGAAGAAGAAGGCCACGCGGAAGAAAGCTACCCGCAAGAAGGCCACACGTAAGAAGGCAACTCGCAAGAAGGCCACTCGTAAGAAGGCCACTCGCAAGAAAGCCACTCGTAAGAAGGCAACTCGCAAGAAAGCCACTCG
>MDSW01138219.1_pt1 | contig 20867 bp, 21 predicted proteins | sample 811171 | NCBI WGS metagenome assembly MDSW01 (sample SAMN05326641, study PRJNA326480) | marine metagenome | isolation source: seawater | place: Atlantic Ocean: North West | collected 2012 | reverse complement strand
TTCCCTTTCCGAAACGGAACTTGCGGTCACACGATATGAGCGACTCTGGCAACGGCGCCGAACCTTCCGGCGGCCCGGATTTCGACGAGATCCGAAAACTTATCGGCGAGTTGCCCGGGCCCGACGTGGCGGCGGTCACGGCGACGCGCGCGCGCGAGGCCGAGCTGACGAAGCCGCCGGGGGCACTGGGCCGGCTCGAGGAGATCACCGAGTGGGTGGCGGCATGGCAGGGCCGGCATCCGCCGAATGTCGGCCATGCCCGGGTCGCGGTCTTCGCCGGGAATCACGGCGTTGCCGCGCGCGGCGTGTCGGCATACCCGGCTGAGGTCACGGCCCAGATGGTGCAGAATTTCGTGGCCGGCGGGGCGGCGGTGAACCAGCTCACCGAGCTCGCCGACGCCGACCTGCGGGTTTACGAGATGGCGCTCGAGACGCCGACCGAAGATTTCACCCAGGGCCCGGCCCTGCGCGAGGCCGACTGCGCCAAGGCGGTCGCCTACGGCATGATGAGCGTCGAGGCGGGGGTTGAGCTGATTGCGCTGGGAGAAATGGGCATCGCCAACACGACCGCGGCGGCGGCGATCTGCTACGCACTCTATGGCGGCGCGCCCCAGGACTGGGTCGGCCCGGGGACGGGCGTCTCGGGCGACGCACTCGCGGCGAAGGTCGCGACGGTGGAAGCCGGCGTTGCGGCCAATCGGGATTTGCTTGACGATCCGCTCCAGGTGCTGCGCGCGCTCGGCGGCCACGAGATCGCGGCCATGGCCGGCGCCATCATCGCCGCCCGGCTCGCGGGCGTGCCGGTGCTGCTCGACGGCTATACGTCCACGGCGGCGGGCGCGGTGCTGCATGCGCTCGATGAACACGCGATCGACCATTGCATGATCGGGCACCTGTCGGCCGAACCGGCCCACCGCGCGCTGTGCGAGAAATTGGACAAGGTGCCGCTGCTGGCACTCGCGATGCGCCTGGGCGAGGGGTCCGGTGCGGCGCTGGCGATCCAGATCGTGCGGGCTGCGCTGGCCTGTCACACTGGCATGGCGACCTTCGAGAGCGCGGGCGTTAGTGGGAAAGCAAACTGAGGTTGGACAAACCGATCCGTCCGGCCAAAGGTTTCGTAACACGGTGTACTGTCATTAAAATCCACGGCCCCGTTGAAACAAGATGCGAATACCCGCTGCCTCATGCCTTACCGCGCTGATCGTCATGTTTGCCTTTCTCTCGTCCGCCGCTAGGGCGGCGGAGGGCGATGTAGCCAGCGCCCATGACTTTACCTTTACGGCGATTGAGGGCGATTCTCTGCCGTTCGCCCAGTTCGCGGGCAAGGCGGTGTTGGTAGTGAACACGGCGTCCCAGTGCGGGTTTACGCCGCAGTATGCCGAACTCGCCGATCTGTGGGCGCGCTACCGGGACAAGGGCCTCGTGGTGCTGGCGGTGCCGTCAAATGATTTCGGCGGGCAGGAGCCGGGCAACGAGGCCGAGATCAAGGAGTTCTGCGAGGTGAATTACGGGATCGATTTCCCGATGACCGATAAGGAGCATGTAAAAGGGGCGGACGCGCACCCATTTTACAAATGGGCCGCCTCCCATTTCGGGCCGCTGTCGAAGCCACGCTGGAACTTCCACAAATATCTCGTGGCGCCGGACGGACAACTTGCGGGCTGGTTCTCAACCATCACCTCACCGACATCGGACAAAGTCGTGCGTGCCATTGAGGCGCAGCTTAAGAACGCAGATCGTTCTTCCGTGTCGGCTCGCTGAGGCCGCCTAGCCGCAACTGGCGGTCGGCAAGCTGGGCCCTCCCGCCAGACCCCGCGCGTAATCGGTATGTGGCCGAGGGTGAAGGATTTGATCGTTACCATCACTTCCACCCACGAAGGTAACCCTCAAAATCGATAATGTTTAAAACCACATTGAAGGTACTCGGCCGGGCAATCAGCCGTACCGAATTTGCACGGGACACTGACGGCTGAGGGCGACAAGCTCGCTTATAGGCACATCATCAACTAAATCTTGATGGTAACCCAACGAAAGTTTGTCTTGAGCCGGCCCTTTCGGGGCGCCCGTTTGTTCTCATTAGTCAGCGAACCATGGTTTCGCGATCCCATGCTTCATAGTCGGGTGAGGCTTCCACCCGAATAGGTCCCGAATAGCCGAACTCTACCATCTGGACGGTCGTCGAGCCGTTATCGACGAAGATAACCGCGTAACTTTCGAACAATTCGGAGGCTGTCAGTAGCTTGTGTTCCTTATAGTTAGGCCAGCCTGCGTGGTTTGTGCCTCGGGTCGAACTGATGGGGATCCCACGAAATGAACCCGACATTGCGAGATGGCAATGTCCATGGAATATGTGCGAGATCTTTTCTCGGTGGGCAGACACCACTTCCCCGAAACCATCTACATCTTGAAGCATGATGCTATCCAGTGGCGTGACATGCGTGGGGATTGGATTGTGGTGCATGAACATCCAAATTGGGCCCTCGGCGTTGGCGAGTTGGCGGTTCAGCCAAGCCTGACGGTCCTTGCAGAAAAATCCTGCATGAGACTCTGGGCCCCAGGTGTCGAGCGCAATGCCTGTGCCGCGCGACAGCGAGAACGTGTACTGAACGAAGCCGTTTTCATCCGTGAGTTCGGGGAATACGGCGGCGAAAGTTGGACGGTCGTCGTGGTTGCCAATACAGAGGTGAACTGGCATCGGCATCGTGCCGATACGCTGCTTCAGGCGTTCGTAGTCTGACCGGTCTCCCCAGTCGGACAGGTCGCCCGTGATCACGAGTGCATCGGCGTCGGCATGGCATTCAAGCATATGAGAAACTGCGCGTTCGAAGTTGGTGTTCGAATCGCGGCCCGCGATCGTACTTCCCGGTGTCGTCAGGTGTATGTCGGTGAGTTGAACAATCTTCATGGTGGCGTCTCGTCTAAGATATATGGCGTGTTTAGAGCGCGTTTAATGCATTTATGGCAGGACAAAGCCCTCCCGCACCGCGCGGGTGCGGGAGGGGCAAAGTCCAGGTTATTCTCCGCTGAAGCGGTTGAAGATCAGGAACCGTTCGACGGCAGGAGCTCCTGCACTTCTTCGTTTAGGTCTTCCTGCAGTGCCGACATATCGTCGAATTCGCCGGTGACGATTCCTTCGAGAGCGTCATAAATGACCTGAGTCGCGGCGAGACCTTTGTCGCCGGGATAGGCCTGCCACTCACGCAGGAGTGGAAGCTGTCGGACCGCCGTCTCCTTGTTGGGATTCTGGCGGTAGAAATCAGCCAGGATGATTTCATTGGCGGCCTTGTTCGGCGGCATATAACCCGTGGTCCGGGCCACGTCCGCTGCACCCTCGCCGGACGTGATGAACTTCAGCCACTTCCATGCTGCATCGCGGACCTTCGGGTCCTTCGACTGAGAGGTCATCATGGCAGAATTTCCGCCGGCCGGGAGGCCCATTGGCGCCTTACCAATGCCCGGGAACTCGTTCGTCCGTAGCTCGAAGTTGCCTTTCGCACGCTCCACTGCACCGAGGGCAGAAGTGGACCAAAACATCATGGCGACTTCACCAGCCGAGAACGAGGCCAGCGCAGCTTTCCACTCCAGATTTTTCATCTCGCAACCACGGAAAATCTTGTGCATGGTCTCAAGCGCGATCTTGCCTTCCGACGAATCGATTTGGAAGTCTGCGCCTTCAACGGTTGGCTTGTCTTGGCTCCACATCAGGGCCTGCAGGAACCAGTTGCCCGTGATGTTCCAGCCCCAGAAGATTGGGTTCCGGACGCCGGCTTTGCGGAGTTTCTGGCACGTTGCCACGACTTCACCCCAAGTCTTCGGCAACTGATTGGTGGAATTGATCCCGGCCTTCTTCATCATATCCATGTTGTAGTAGCCGACGGGGAGCGATACCGAGAACGGCAGTCCGTAGACCTCTTTGTTGAAGGTGCCGAGGTCGAGCATGGCTTGGTGATAACCGTCTTTCCCGAAGTCGGATTCCCTAGCAATGAACGGCTCAAGCGATTGGGCAATGCCTTTTTCCACGAGAATTGCTTGGCGGTTGAGGCCCTGCATGGTCACATCCGGCAGGGTGCCTGCGATGGCTTCGCGCAGGATCGTGTTGGTGCCGTCCTCATAGCTTTCATAGGTGGCGCGAAACTTCACCTCGATGTTTGGATGCGCGGCTTTGAACTTTGGGAGGATCTTTTCATAGGTCACGTCGAAAAGGTGGCTGTACGGATAGCCAAACTCGATCGTAACCGCGTCGTCCGCGGCGAGCGCCGGGGATGACACAAACAATGCGGCGATTATTGCCAACACAGTGCGTTTCATGGGACTTTTCCTTTCGTTGCCGTTTGGGGGCGGTCCGGTTACCAAACTTCCCGCCTCCCTATGAATCCCTCGCGGGATTTCGGTGATCTGGGCCATCGCGCAACGCGCGGTGGCCCACTGCGATCATTTCATGCCCGAGAGCGTGATGCCTTCGATAAATCGCCGCTGAGCGATCAAGAACGCGACGATCAGCGGAGTCACGATTACTACTGCAGTGGCCATCATTGGCCCGAAATTGTCGCCGTCCGCGTCGCCCTTGAACTCTCGAAGACCGAGCGGAGGCGTATAGAGTTCGCGCGTGCCGGTGATGACAATTCGCGGCCAGAAGTAGTCGTTCCAATGTGCTACCACTGAGAAGATCGCGAACGCGAGCAGTGCAGCGGTCGCGGTTGGCAGCATGACATTCCAGACGATTGAAAATTCATTCATGCCGTCCACACGTGCCGCGTCGATCAGATCGTCAGGTACGGTCATAAAGAATTGGCGCATCAGGAATATGCCGAATACGGATATCGTCCACGGGATGATCAACGCCGCGTATGAGTTGGTCAGGCCAAGCTTCGCCAAGATGATGTAGATCGGCAGCGCGATTGCATGCACAGGGATCAGCAGGCAGAACAGCACCAGGCCGAAGACAATCTCCCGACCCCACCATCGCAGCTTGGACAGCGCATATGCACAGGGAAGCGCGACTAGAACCTGAATCACGAAGATCGAAAAGGTCACTATCACGCCGTTGAGCATGTAGCGCAGCAACGGCGCCTTCTCGAATGCCGTTGTATAGTTATAGACCACCGGCGTGGCCATACAGTCACCTTCGGCGTTGCCGAGTTTCAGGCAATAGTCATCACGAAACTTTTCTTGGGCTCCGAACACCCCGCCCGAATTGGTCATAATCTCCTGCGGGCTCTTCACTGAATAAGTGACCATCACGTAGAAGGGCAGCAGAACAACTAGGGCACCCAGGATCAGGACCACATGTTTTATCGCCTCGCGCGACGAAAACCGTAAAACGGTCGTATCTTCGTGATTCAGGCGGGAGAGGTCTGTCTTGCTCATGTGTAATGCACCCGCCGTTCAACTAGCCAGCGCTGCATCATCGTCAAAAACATGACAAAGCCGAGGAAGACGACCGTGATGGCCGCCCCGATTCCGATCAGGTTTTGCTGGATGGCCTTTTCGTAGATGGCGAACATCATCACATAGACAGATTTCGAGGGACCGCCGCCCTGCGGATAGAAAGCCTCGACCGTGTCGAACACCTGGAAGGAGCGGATGCAGGTGATTGTCACCACAAACACCGTCGTCGGCCCCAGCATCGGCCAGGTCACTAAGCGGAACCGTTCCCAGGCGGAGGTGATGCCGTCCATTTCCGCGGCGTGATAGAGCTCACGCGGTACCGCCGTCAGTCCGGCAAGGTAAAGCACCATATTGAAGCCGAAGCCCTGCCACACGCCAATGAAGGCGACCGTCCAAATAGCGTAGTCCCGGTCCGTCAGCCAGAGCGGGAAGCCGCTCTCGCAGCCACGCGCAAACCAGAGCCACTCTTCCAAGAATGTGCCGCAGCCCATCTCCAGTGTCTGGTTGACGATCCCAATCGTCGGGTGTAGCGCGAACTCCCAGACGATGGCCATCGCTAGCAGCGCTGCCATGACGGGCAGGAAATAGATCGTCTTATAAAGATCGCCGAAACGACGAATAGAATTGATCAGGAGGGCCGCGCCAAGCCCAAGCCCAACTGACAGGGGCACCACCACGGCGACATAGGTGAAGCTGGCGGAGAACATCTTGGAATAGGTCGAGCGTGTGAAAATCCTGTCGTAGTTTTTTGTACCGACCCAGTTGGCGGCGTCGTTGCCCAGGCTGTAATCGGTAAAGCTCAGGATTATCGCTACCCCGATAGGCATGATCAGGACCAGAAACATCAGCATCAGCGCCGGCGCGACGAACCAGATATGCGCGCGCGCGCGGGCCATCAGGCGACCGCCTTCTCGACAGTTGCGTGGGGGCTTGGTGCGATTCCGGGGGCGGAACGCAACCTTTTGCCGTTAGAGGAGAATACCAGCGCCTCCCCGTTCACGCACTGGGCGTGAACGGTATTTCCGATAGCACAGTTCATTGCGTCTTTCGGGGTAGCTCGAAGCTGGAGCCTATAGGCGCCGTCGGCCACGCCCAGGTGCAGGTAGATATCGGAACCGAGATTTTCACGATGGATGACCGTTCCGGTGAAAGTTCCTGTGCCGGGGTTATCGGAAATGACAACATGCTCTGGCCGCAGGCCGACGCTCACCGGCCCTCGTGACACACCCACAACCCGGCGATCGAGCTGTATGTCCAGGCAACTCAACCATCCGTCGATATCGATTTCGCCAGGCAGGATATTGATTTTAGGGGATCCCACGAATTCGGCTACCCGCTGATCAACGGGGTCGTTATAGATGACGTCCGGCCGGTCGAACTGCAAAATATCGCCGTCCATCATCACAGCCATGCGGTCCGACATTGTCAGTGCTTCGGCCTGATCATGAGTGACATAGACAAAGGTGACGCCGAGTGCGCGATGAAGTTCGGCCAGTTCCGAGCGCATATGCACCCGCAGGGCCGCATCAAGGTTCGACAAGGGCTCATCCATCAGGAACGCGACAGGTTTGCGCACCATCGCGCGGCCAAGTGCAGCGCGCTGGCGCTGGCCACCGGATAACTGACCAGGTTTGCGCTCGAGAAGCGCTTCGATCTTCAAGGTGCGCGCCGTATCTTCGACCTGCGCGCGCAGGTGCCGGTACTTCCCGCGCGCCAGCATTGGGCCGATCAAGGGCAGTCGTTCGTGAAATGAGAGGTCGCGAAGCCGCAAGGGCGTCATCATGTTCCCCGCTACGGTTAGATGCGGGTAAAGCGCGTAGGACTGAAAAACCATTGCCAAGTTGCGTTCTGCTGGGCGCGTATTATTCACGACATGACCGTCTATACGGACTTCGCCGAAATCCGGCATTTCAAGTCCCGCGAGTATTCGCAGAAGTGTCGATTTCCCGCAGCCAGACGGTCCAACTAATGTAAGGAATTCACCGGTGTCGATTGCCAAATCGACTCCGCCAAGAACGCGGGTGTCACCGAAGGATTTGCGGATATTAGAGAGAGCGATTTGTCCCAAATTTTGGCTCCTAGAGAAAATTTCTCCTACGCCATATCTAGCCACCAGTTTTTAAGTATTTGTGACTTGGTGGTGACAAATTTTTTACGTCCAAGAGGGTAGAACGTTTTGTGAGCTGTGCGGTTCCTCAGCCTCTCGCTGTCCGCCGCGTTGTTAAGGTGGCCTATCAAGAATCCGCCACCATCGACTGGAATACGAACGCCGGGAACATCTCCAAGCAAAAAATGGCGGATCGATCCGCTGCACGGACCGTATAAAATATCGCCCGCGATGAGGCATCGACAGAGCTGCGCCTTTATTTAAGCAAAGCAGTCTAGCTGCGAGCGTTGGCCCCAAACGGGAACCGCGCCATAAGACGGAAGTCCGCGCCCGGGCGGGGTTCGTGATACAGAGCAAGGGAAGTGATCCGGATGGGCGTGCCCGTAAACGCCGCTGTGGCATCCGTGAGGATTGGGAGTGCCCACTCCAAAGTTTCGGGGTCAAGCCGGTCAGTCAGTGTTAGATGGAATTGGAAATCCTCCATCACGTAGGGGTAGCCCCAGCGTTTGAGGTTCGCATCCTGCCGTTCTGTTAGGCCGTGGGCGCGGCGGCGATCCATTTCACCCGTCAGCGGCGGTGCGCGGAAACCGTCGAATGCCGCCACGCAGCTGCCGGCGAGTGCCGCGAGCGCTGGAATCTGGGTCGAGGGCACAAGTGCGAGGAAGCCGTTCAGCGAGCTCAATTTCAATTCTGGAATATCGAACGGGGAACGGGATGCGGCGAACGCCGCTAAAGCGGCGGACAGGGTGTCTGCGTCCTGTCCGTCCACCAACGCGAAGGGCGGCTTCAGCGTGCCGTGGAACCCATAGCGCCGCGGAGATACCGTCATTTCGGCGATCGCCTCAGCGGTGATCCCGTCCAGCTGCAGGCGCGCTACATCCACGTCCCGCTCCGGGTCACGGCCTAACCAGGATGTGCCGAAAGCCCACAGCGGCGTATCGGATGCGGGGGCAAAGTAGACGGCGAAGCGTTCGTTCATGGGCGTGGGATCAGGCGACCCGAAGGCCCTCCCGCCAGACCTCGCGCACGACCGGCACCATGCCGACCGCGCGCACGCGCAGCACGTCCGCGCGCTTGCCCGGCGCGATCTCGCCGCGGTCGGCGAGGCCGACCGCCTCGGCGACATTTGCGGAGACTTTCGCCGCACCTTCGCAGATCGGCATGCCGATGGTGTCGTGTAGCTGGAAGACTGCCTGCAATAGGCTGGAGGGCACGTAGTCCGAGGACAGCCCGTCGAGCAGGTCGTTCTCGGCTAGCTCGATGGCTGAGATGTTGCCCGAGTGGGATCCTCCCCGCACCACGTTGGGTGCGCCCATGATAATCGTCATACCTTTGTCGCGAGCGGACTCGGCGGCCTCCCGGGTAGTTGGGAACTCCGATATCACGATGCCGTCGGCCACCGCCTCGCGCACATGATCGGGCGTAGTATCGTCATGGCTGGCCATTGGGATGTTGCGCTGCTGGCAGAGCTTCACCACTGCGTGGCGGTGGGCGGAGGCGTACTGTGCCTGTAATTCGATGCGCTCCTGTACATAGGCTTCCAGATCCGTGTCTGACATGTCGTCGGCACTGTGAAACTGCTTCATCTTAGACAGGTCGCGCCACTGTCGCTGACCTGGTGTGTGGTCCATGACCGAGACTAGTGCCACGTTTGGCAGGTCGATGAAATCGTCGATCAGGTCGATGAGATCCGGGTCGCTTAGTTCGCAGCGCAGGTGGATCAGGTGGTCGGCACGGAACATGTCCGCTTTCTTACCTTCGCTCACCGCGTCGATGGCCCCGCGCAGGATGGTCTTGCGCACACTGCCTTCGCGGTAGGTGCCGACCGAGATGGCGTCATAGACGGTGGTGATCCCGGCGCCGGCGATCTGAATATCATGGGCCAGTGCCGCGGCCACCGGCTTCGGCCAGTGCACGCCCGGGCGGGGCACCATATGCTTTTCCATATGGTCGGTGTGCATCTCGATTAGGCCGGCCATAAGGAAGTCGCCCTCGGCATCGGTTGCGCCGGTGACGGCGGTGCCCCCCGGCGCGATGTCGTCAATTTTCCCATCACGCAGCCGTAGCGTGCCGTCCACGATCTCATCTCGCAGGACGATGTGTGCGTTCGTAAATATCTGTTCGGCCGTCATGCCGCTTCTCCAACAGCTGCGAGCGTCTCGCTCATGTCAAAAACGCGGTCCGCCACCCTGTCGCGCACTTCCAGATCGTGGAAGATACCGACAATGGCCGCGCCGCGTGCCTTTGCTTCGTCAATTAAACCCATGACACATTGCCGATTTATGGCATCGAGCGAGGCGGTTGGCTCGTCGAGCAGAAGTATCGGCAGTTGCGCCACGAAACCGCGGACTACGTTCACGCGCTGCTGTTCGCCACCTGAAAAGGTCGCGGGTGCGAGATCCCACAACGTTGGCGGTACGTTCAGGCGTTCCAGCATGGTGCGGGCGCGGTCCTGTGCCTCGTCTCCGGTGACGCCAAGCGTCCGAAGGGGCTCGGTCACGACATCGAGAGTGGAGACGCGCGGGATCACGTGCAGGAACTGGCTGACATAGCCGAGCGTGCGGCGGCGCACATCAAGCACGGTGCGCGGCGGCGCGGTTGCCAGATCCAGCATCTCGCCGTCGTGACGAATACGGATCGCGCCGGTGTCGGTGCGGTAGTTCGCGTAGAGCATGCGCATCAGGGTGGACTTGCCTGCGCCCGAGGGGCCGTGCAGCGCAATGCATTCCCCAGCCTGGACCTGCAAGGACAGGTTGCTGAACACCGGAATCTGCGCGCTGCCCTGAGTGTGCAGCACGAAGGATTTGGCGATGTCAGAGACGTCTAGCATGACATGAGGTGCGTTCATGGGTCAGACCTGCAGGATCGAGGAGACAAGCAACTGGGAATATGCGTGGCGCGGGTCGTCGAGGACCTGGTCTGTAAGGCCACTTTCCACGACTTTTCCGCCACGCATCACCATCAGCCGGTCCGAAAGGAGCCGGGCCACGGCGAGGTCATGGGTGACAATGATCACCGCCACGTCGATTTCGCGCACTAGTTCGCGCAGCAGGTCCAGCAGGCGGGCCTGCACCGAGACATCCAGTCCACCGGTGGGCTCGTCCATGAAGAGCAGCCGGGGACCGGAAACGAGATTGCGGGCTATCTGCAGGCGCTGCTGCATGCCCCCGGAGAAGGTACGCGGCACCGCGTCGATCCGTCCGAGGTCGAGTTCAACCCGTGACATCCAGTCTTCCGCCTCATGGCGGATGTGGGCGTAATGGCGCTCGCCGACCATCATCAGCCGTTCGCCGATATTGCCGCCAGCGGTGATGTCGAGACGCAGCCCATCGCGCGGGTTCTGATGCACAAAGCCCCAGTCGGTGCGCGCCAGCATCCGCCGTTCGGGTTCCGACATGGCGAAGATGTCAGCCAATTCGCCGCTGCGGGTATGGTAGGCGATCGCGCCGGTGTCGGGTTCGAGCCGCCCGGCGAGACAGTTGAGAAGCGTGGTCTTGCCTGAGCCCGATTCGCCGACGATGCCTAGCACCTCCCCGGGCCAGAGATCAAAGGAGACATCGGAGCAGGCACGCACGGCGCCGAAGGTTTTCGAAACACCCTCGGCACGCAGCAGAACATCGTCATCGGACATGGGGCGCTCCTTCATCATCCGCGCTGGAAGCGGGCACGGCAGCAGTTGTCGGATCATCGGCCATATGGCCCTGATGGCCCTCGGCACGCCGCGTGGCACAGAAGTCCGAATCCGAGCAGACGAACATCCGGTCTCCCTTGTCGTCGAGAATGATCTCGTCGAGGAAGCTATCCTCCGCGCCGCATAGTGCGCAGGGATCATCCCAAGTCTCGATATCAAAGGGATGGTCGTCGAAATCAAGGCTGCGGACCTTCGTGTAGGGCGGAATCGCGTAGATGCGTTTCTCACGGCCCGCGCCGAAAAGCTGGAGCGCCGGACAGTTGTCCATCTTCGGGTTATCGAATTTGGGGACCGGCGAGGGATCCATGATGTAGCGGTCGTCCACCTTCACCGGATAGGCGTAGGCGGTGGTGATGCGGCCGAACTTCGCGATGTCTTCATACAACTTCACCTGCATGACGCCGTATTCTGACCAGGCGTGAATCTTCCGGCACTCGGTCTCGCGTGGCTCCAGGAAGCGCAGCGGCTCGGGGATCGGCACCTGATAGACCATGATCTGGTCGGCGCGCAGGTTGCGCTCGGGGGTGCGGTGGCGCGTCTGGATGACCGAGGCCTTGGCGGTCTGCTCGGTGGTCTCGATGCCGGCGGTGCGCGCGAAGAAGGCGCGGATGCTGACGGCGTTGGTTGTGTCGTCGGAGCCCTGGTCGATCACCTTCAGGATATCGTCGCGTCCGATGATGCTGGCCGTCACCTGAATGCCGCCCGTGCCCCAGCCATAGGGCAGCGGCATCTCACGGCTGCCGAAGGGCACCTGGTAGCCGGGCACCGCTACCGCCTTCAGGATGCAGCGGCGGATCATCCGCTTCGTCTGCTCGTCCAGATAGGCGAAGTTGTAGCCGGTCTCGTCCTCGCGGGACTTTCGCTTGTGCGTGCTCATTCCGCGGCCTCCTGCCGGTTGGCGTTTTCATAGTCGGCCCGCAGCCGCCGGATCAGGGTCAGTTCAGCCTGAAAATCAACGTAGTGAGGCAGTTTCAGGTGTGAGACGAAGCCCTGCGCCTCGACATTGTCGCTGTGGTAAATGACGAATTCCTCGTCCTGGGCTGGGTACTCCGGCGTCTCGCCGTACTCGTCGGCGCGCAGAGCTCGGTCCACCAGCGCCATCGCCATTGTCTTGCGTTCACACATTCCGAAGGCGAGGCCGTAACCTTGCGTAAACTGCGGCGGCACCTCTTTCGACCCGGCGAACTGGGTGATCATCTGGCACTCGCTCACTGTGATCTCACCGAGCTCGACCGCGAAGCCGAGTTCTTCCGGCACGAACTCGACCGTGACTTCACCCATGCGGATCTCGCCAGCGAAGGGATGATTGCGCCCATAGCCCCGCTGGGTGGAATAGCCGAGTGCGAGAAGGAAACCCTCGTCGCCGCGCGCCAGGTTCTGCAGGCGCTGGTCGCGTCCGGCGGGAAACGCGACGGGTTCGCGCGTCAGGTCGAAAGGTGCAGGATCACCTTCCGGCGGCAGGGCCGGCTCCAGCAGGCCGTCTGCGTCAAGCAGATCGCCGACCCGCGGTACATGGTCTTGGGACACGCTGTCCACCTCGGCGGCGACCGGTGCCGTGTCGCTCACCTCGGCCAGATCGAAATCGATCAGCCGGTGGGTATAGTCGAAGGTCGGTCCCAGCACCTGTCCGCCCGGCAGATCCTTGAAGGTGGCCGAGATGCGCCGGCGGATGGTCATCCGTGCGGTATCGATGGGTTCCGACGAGCCGAAGCGCGGCAGGGTCGTCCGGTAGGCGCGCAGCAGGAACACGGCCTCTATGATATCGCCGCGCGCCTGTTTCATGGCCAGCGCGGCGAGGCGGCGGTCATACAGCGAGCCTTCGGTCATCACCCGATCCACGGCTAGGCTGAGTTGTTCGTCAATCTGGTCCAGCTCGATTTCGGGCACGTCCTGGTTGCCGCGCCGTTCCTCGGCGAGCAGCCGGTGGGCGTTGGCGATGGCGGTTTCCCCACCTTTCACGGCGACATACATGGCTAGGCCTCCACGCTTGTGCTGCGCGGCAGGGCGCAGAGCTCCGCCCCGCAGGTGAAAACAAGATCGACGCCCATTGGGAACACGCCCCGGTTAACCGCCCAGGCGCTCCAGAACCAGTCGGGCAGGCCGACCGGATCGAAATCGCGTGTCGTCGCGATCCCGGGGCCGGCTAGCACGGTGGCGTGGCCGCCGGTTAGCTGGGGCATCTCGATCAGGATGGTCGCGCTGTGTTCGGGGTATTGCGCGTTCCCCGGCGGGAAGCGTTCCAGGCGCGGCAGGCTCTTAACGGAGCCGATCAGCGCGAAATCGGCCTCACCTGGCGACTCGACGACCGGGCAGCCGCAATGGAAGCGTAGGTAATCGGCGACCGAAGCGCTCTCGGCTAGCGTCATGTCGAGCCAGACGCGCGTGTCGTTGTCCAGCAAGGTCAGGGCCAGCGCGGTCATGGCCTCGCCCATGGCGCCGGGCTGCTCTGCGTTGGTCGCCGCGCTAACGATGGTGCCGGGATGGGTAATGGCCTCCAGAAGTTGGCGGAACACCGTCTGAGCTTCATGGACTGGGTCCGCGAAGGCGGGCGCGATCCCCTGATGGGTGTAAGCCAGCGACATGCTCAGTCCTCCCCCCGCACCATGGTGAAGAAATCGACCTTGGTGGCCGCGCTCTTGCGCTGTACGGACCGGCGGTGCGAGTCCTGGGCGGCGGCGAGCGGGGCGATGACGTGTTCCCCGATAGTCTGCGTATGTTCCGGCGCCTGCATCAGTGCGTCGAAGACCGCCGCGAGTTCCGCGTGGCGGCGGCTTCGGCCCGCGATGTAGGCGTGGCCCACAATGCCATCGGGCAGGCGGACACTGCAGCGCGTGACGGTCATTTCACCGGCGTTGAAGCGCCGGCCCGTGCCGTTCGCGCGCGCCTCTACCATGACCAGTCCGGTCTCCGGCTTGCGTAATGTCGTGTACTGCGGTGCGGTCGCCAGGGCGTCATAGGCGCCTTCCAGTGCGCTGATATCAGCACGTGCGAGGATGCCCATCCAGCGCTTGCGTTCGGCATTGGTGCATTCTGCAACGTTTGCGGTCGGCATAGACAAAAACCCTTAATAGGTATAGACGTGTATATGAGTACTCCGTACGTTGCCTTCCGCGACGAGTGAATGACATGTGCGTGAAAATTTTGTGACAGGGGCGGCGATGGCCTTATCGCGTGGAACCGGCGTGGCGCTTTGGCGCCAGATCGCTGCAAAACTCGAACAGGAGATTTCTGGTCGACGGTTTCCGCCGGGCGGGCGCCTGCCGACCGAATACGAACTGGCGGTGCGGTTCAATGTGAACCGGCACACCTTGCGGCGCGCCGTCTCGGCACTGGAGGAACAGGGGCTGGTGCGGATCGAGCAGGGGCGAGGGACTTTCGTCCAGGGGGGTGCGGTCGACTATGCCGTCGGCAAGCGTACGCGGTTTAGTGAAAACTTACTGCGCCAGGCGCGCGCGCCGTCTGGGCAACTGATTCGTGGTGAGAGAGTTCGAGCCGATGCGCTCGTCGCACGTGAACTTGGCTTGCGAAAGGATGCGTCGGTGATCCTCATAGAGACGGTGCGTCGAGCAGACAACACACCAATCAGCTTCACGACACATTATTTCCCAGCCAAACGCTTCCCCCGACTGATCGAATGCTTCGATGAGTCCGGCTCGATATCAGCTGCGCTGTCGGAGGCGGGTGTTGAAGACTACTGGCGCAAATCGACCCGCGTGACCAGCCGGCTGCCGGATGAGCGCGAAATCGGCCTTCTGGAAATGCCGCGTACGCGGCCGCTGCTAGTTTGCGAAGCGGTGAATGTCGATCAGTATGGTGAACCCATTGAATTTGGTTGCGCGTGCTTCTGCGCCGACCGTGTTCAGCTCTCTCTGGAGACGTCGTAGCGGCGTTGTCACAGAGCTGCATTAGTTCGCCGTGATCAAAACGCGGACAGGAGCGAGCGCTATTGCGCCACTGACTGTGGACAACGAGGACTTTCATCTAAACGTAATATTTTTGAAATTAGTGTGAAATCACCCAGAGCTACGTCTATGCCGAAACGAACTCATTCGGAGTGATCGGCATGGCAGACGTTGCAATTTCTGTCGACAGACTGTCGAAGACCTTTGGCCGAAACAAGGCCCTCGACGACGTCAACTTAAGCGTACAGAACGGCGAAATGATCGCCCTAATCGGCGCCTCTGGGTCTGGTAAATCCACGCTAATTCGGCACATTGCTGGTCTCGTTGCATCAGATCGCGACAATGTCTCCAAGGTCAGTGTCTTCGGTAGAACTGTCCAGAGCGGCGGCCGGATCACCCGCGATGCACGCCAACTACGTTCTCGGATCGGCGTCATCTTTCAACAGTTCAATCTGGTCGGCCGGCTCGCGCTGCTGACCAACGTCGCCATTGGGTTTCTTGGCCGCATTCCGGCCTGGCGCGGAACCGTCGGCTGGTTCACCCGCGAGGAGAAAATGGCGGCGCTTGAGGCGCTGGCCCGGGTCGGGATCGACCCGTATGCCGGGCAGCGCGCCTCCACCCTGTCTGGCGGCCAGCAGCAGCGCGCGGCTATCGCGCGGGCGCTCGTGCAGCAGGCCGAGATCCTTCTGGCCGATGAGCCCATTGCCTCGCTCGATCCCGAATCAGCGCGCCGCGTCATGGATGCGCTGGCGGCGATCAATCAGGAAGACAACATCACCGTCGTCGTCTCCCTGCACCAGGTCGCCTACGCGAAGAAATACTGCGCGCGCACGGTCGCGCTGCGTGATGGCAAGGTCGTCTATGACGGCCCGAGCAGTCGTCTCGATACGCAGTTCCTGCGCGAACTTTACGGCGCGGACAGCGAGGAACTCATCATGGATGAGATGATACCGTCGCCGTCCCGGCATGTTCGGGCGGATGCGTTTTCCCGCACGCCGCATACTCTTCCCGAGCCGTCACCTGCGAATAGTGGATCCCAAGTTCCCGCTTATGCGGCCGAGTAGGGCGAATGCCCCCGGCCGTGTGACGCGGTGCCTCAATTGTTCCTACCTCAACCGAAATAGGGAGCTCTGATATGAGCAAAGTAACCAAATGGCTTGCCGCCACGGCGCTGGCGACCGCGACGGCCGTCGCGGCCGGCACGGCGTCCGCCGAGGAGATGAAGGAAATTAACTTCGGCATCATCTCCACCGAATCATCCCAGAACCTGCGCCAGGCGTGGGAGCCGCTCCTCGAGGACATGGGCGAAGAATTAGGTATGAAGGTGAACGCCTTCTTCGCACCCGACTACGCGGGCATCATCGAGGGCATGCGCTTTAATAAGGTGCAGGTTGCCTGGTTCGGCAACAAGTCGGCAATGGAAGCCGTCGATCGTGCGAGCGGCGAAATCTTCGTCCAGACGGTCGATGTCTCCGGCAACCCGGGCTACTGGTCGCTCCTGCTGGCCCATAAGGACAGCAAGATCAACACACTGGCCGACGCCCTGAAGTGCGATACGGGCTACAACTTCGGCAATGGCGACCCGAACTCCACCTCGGGCTTTCTGGTGCCGAGCTACTACGTCTTCGCGCAGAACAAGGTCGATCCGAAGACCTGCTACAAGCGCGTCGTGAATGCGAACCATGAGACCAACGCGCTAGCAGTCGCGAACAAGCGGGTCGATTTCGCGACCAACAACACCGAATCCCTATCGCGTATCGAGATGAACAATCCGGACGCGTTTAAGAAAATCAAGATTGTCTGGAAGTCGCCCCTGATTCCGTCCGACCCGCTGGTGTGGCGCAAGGACCTAAGCGACGACACAAAGGCTCGCATCAAGTCGTTCTTCTTGTCCTATGGACGTCTCGGTGACAACACCAAGGAAGAGCTTGAAATTCTTGCCGGCCTGCAGCTCGCGCCATTCAAGGACTCCTCGGACGCACAGCTTTATCCTATCCGTCAGCTCCAGTTATTCCGCGATCGCACCAAGATCCAGAACGACGAGCGGCTGAGCGCAAAGGACAGGGCCGACAAGGTCGCTGTCATTGACGCCGAACTTCAGCGCCTCAAGGTTCTGGCTTCGGCCCACACCTCCTGACGCGTCAAGCAGGAAAGGGCGGCCTAAGAGCCGCCCTTTCCGCCTTTTCAACAAGACAGGAAGGCAGCTTCATGGCCTATGTCGCCCATAACCGCAGCGATCTGACCGCAGGGGACGGGCTGTCGTTGCCCCAGCGCGATATGAAGACGACCACGCTCACCTATCTCGGGTGGGGAATCTTCGCAATTATCCTGATGTGGGCTTGGGAGGGCGCCGAAATCCGCCCTCTGGCGCTCATCCTCGATGCCGGAAACATGCGCGAATACGCCGCCGGGTTCTTCCCGCCCGACTTCCACTTCTGGGACCTGTTCCTCGAAGAGATGATGGTCACCGTCCAGATCGCCATCTGGGGCACAGTGCTGGCCGTCATCTTCGCCATTCCGTTCGGCGTCCTGTCCGCCGAGAACGTGGCACCTTTCTGGATCTACTGGCCGGTTCGCCGCCTGATGGATGCGGCGCGTGCTATCAACGAACTGGTCTTCGCGATGCTGTTCGTCGTGGCCGTGGGTCTGGGACCCTTTGCCGGGGTGCTGGCACTTTTCGTGCATACCACGGGCGTGCTGGCCAAGCTCTTCTCCGAAGCGGTCGAAGCCATTGACCCCCGCCCCGTCGAAGGCATCCGCGCCACCGGCGCCTCGCGCGTGCAGGAGGTGATTTTCGGGGTCATCCCGCAGGTGCTTCCCTTATGGATTTCCTATTCTCTTTACCGCTTCGAATCCAACGTACGCTCTGCGACGGTTGTTGGTCTTGTCGGTGCTGGCGGCATCGGCGTGCTGCTGTGGGAATACATCCGAGGCTTCTACTACGGCGAAACGGCGGCGGTGATGATCGTCATCATCGTTACGGTCAGCCTTCTCGACATTCTTTCCCAGCGTCTGCGCAAACTTTTCCTGTGAGGAGAAACGCGTGAACAGCAACAACGATATCCTCGACGATATCGCAGCGATGTTTGCCGTGCACGGCGGCCTGCGTTACAGCGAGGTCGTGACCCAGCGCCAGCATGCGCTGCAATGCGCCCGCCAGGCCGAGGAAGCGGAAAGCGACAGCACCCTGATCACAGCTGCGCTGCTTCACGATATCGGGCACTTACTCCAGAAGCATGGGCCGGAACCGGCGGCGCAGGGGATAGATGACAAGCATGAGGACATCGGCGGCGCGTGGCTCGCACGGAATTTTCAGCCTGCGGTGAGCGAGCCGGTGCGGATGCATGTAGATGCCAAGCGCTACCTGTGCGCGGTCGAACCAGGATACTTCGAGATACTCTCGCCCGCTTCCGTGCGTAGCCTTGAATTGCAGGGCGGTCCCATGAGCGAGGGAGAGGTTGGCGAATTCGAGGCGTTGCCGTACTTTGCCGCCGCCGTGGCGCTGCGCCGTTGGGACGAGGGTGCAAAGGTCGCGGATGCCGCAACACCCGACCTGGAATACTACCGCGAACATATCCGGGCGAGCTTGGTGGACAGGGCCTATGCCGCCGTCAGCTGAGCCGGACCTGACGGTCCTCGAACGCCCCCGACTAATCCGGAAAACCTGCTCAGAATTGCCGGTGGCGGGGCTTAATGGGGAGCGTGTGGCGGCGCTTGACCGGATAGAGGTTGGTGGCTGCGCGGGAGACCGAACAACCCATCGCCGCTTGCGGCTGGTCTTCTGGAACGTGGAACGTGGGCGCGACCCGGACGGCGTGGCGGACCTGCTGCAGCTCTCGCACGCCGACATTGCACTACTGTGCGAACTCGACAATGGCCTGGATCGCACCGGCGGCCAGCATGTGGCGTGCGATCTCGCGGTGCGGATGGATGCCGCCTACATCTACGGCGTCGAGTTCATCGAGCTTGAGGAACCGGGCGCGCGCTGCTGGCACGGTAACGCCATCATCTCGCGCGTGGCATGCAGTGATCCGCTCCTCATACGTCTGGCCGAAGACGACACCTGGATGTCCGGGCGCGGGCGTCACCGTCGCCTCGGCGGGCGCATGGCGCTGGCGGCGCGGGTGCCGCTGGGTGGGCGCGATGTGGTTGTGGTGTCCACCCATCTAGAAAGTCACGGCAGTCCGCTTGAACGAGCAATCCAAATGAGTGCGCTAATCGATGCAGCCGAGGCGTATGCGGCCGGTTCCCCTGTGCTGATTGGAGGCGACTTCAATACCCGCACCGCCTCAAAGGATGAGATGCGCAGTTCCAGTGTGCGTAGGTCACTCGAACAGAGTGCGCCTGGTGTATTTGTCGCGCCCGAAACGAGGGAGCCTTTGTTCGATGTCGCGCGGGAGGCTGGCTATGACTGGTCAGCATGTAACCGACGTCTACCAACCGAACGGACCCACGTAGGTTTGGAAGATAGCCCTCGATTCCGGTTGGACTGGTTTTTCTCCCGTGGGCTCGATTGCTCCGCGCCGCGCATTCTTGTGGCTGAGGCGCCGGACGGGCGCGCTTTGTCTGACCATGATGCCATCGGGATAGATATCCGGCTGGCGGAGCATATTTCATAAAAGTTGATCTCGCGGAGGACCCGTACATGCGACTTCACATCAATCTGAATGTTGAGAACCTCAATAAGTCTGTGCGTTTCTACAGCGACCTGTTCGCGGCCAGACCTACGGTGCTCAAGGACGATTACGCCAAGTGGATGCTTGAAGATCCGAAAGTCAATTTTGCCATTTCGACGCTCAGGCCCGTCGCCGGTACCGACCACTTTGGAATTCAGGTGGACAGCGAAGATGAGCTGCGGGCAGTTCACGCGCGCCTGAAGTCCGCCGAATTGCCGATGTCGGAAGAAGGAAAGGTTGCGTGCTGTTATGCGCGCTCTGACAAGGCCTGGATATTCGATCCCGACGGCAATGCGTGGGAATCTTTCTACACATTCGGTGACAGTCCGGTGTACGGCGAGGAGACGGTGCTGGACACCATGCGAAACGCGGCGGGTACCGCAGAATAGCTAACTATCGGCGCTCCCTCTCCCGACTAGTTGTTCTGGAACCTCGCCTCGGAGGCCGCAATCGGCCTGTCCGACAGCGCCACGCCGCTCCCTGACAGCGCTCGCCGCGGTGCGAGGAGGTTGTCGGTTGCCATGGTTCAGTTCTTTTGTTGCTCGGGTCTGTTGCTGTGTTGCGACAGGTCTGTAAATTTCTTACTCGCCGCCCTGAAGCAGGAATCCGCGCCTCCGCGCCACCTGGAAACTCCACAGGAACGCGGTGGCGCCTAGGGCCAGAAGAAAACCATTGAGGGCGAGTGCGGCGGCGAAGTAGTCCCAGCGGAACACGCCGTCGAACAGGACCGCGCGCATGCCCTCGAAGACATAAACGGGTGGTAGGGCGAAAGCGATCCATTGCAGCCAGACCGGCAGGACATCGACGGGGTAATAGACCGCGCTGATCGGGATCAGCAGAAAAATGACGAACCAGGCCAGGCTTTCGCCGCCCAGCCCGACGCGCAGCAGCATCGCCGTGACGGCCATGCCGACGGCCCAGCCTGTTATCAGCAGCATGAAGAAGAAGGTGATCAGTGGCAGACCGATGGTGAATACGTTCCAGGCGAACAGCGGAATGGCGAGCAGTGCCGCCGGCAGGATGCCGATCAGGGTACGCAGCAGTGAGATGGTCATCAGCGCTATGACCATTTCCATCGGGCGCAAGGGGCTGACGAAGAGTTG
>MDSW01173221.1_pt1 | contig 20875 bp, 22 predicted proteins | sample 811171 | NCBI WGS metagenome assembly MDSW01 (sample SAMN05326641, study PRJNA326480) | marine metagenome | isolation source: seawater | place: Atlantic Ocean: North West | collected 2012 | reverse complement strand
TAAATCAAATCAAAATAATTTAATTTTATATGGCAGGAAGTTTAAATAAAGTATTATTAATAGGTCGATTAGGCGCAGACCCCGAAATTAAACAAATGGTTAACGGTAAAAGTGTTGCTAGATTGAGTTTAGCAACTAGTCAGTCATGGAAAGATAAGAATACTGGTGAAAAAAAAGAAAAAACTGAATGGCACCGAATAGTTGTTTTTAATGAGGGTCTAGTAAACGTTGTCCAACAATATTTAAAAAAAGGAGCACAAGTTTATATAGAAGGGCAATTAAACACTCGAAAATGGAAAGATGAAAAAAGTGGTCAGGATAAATATTCAACAGAAGTTGTAATACAAGGATTTAATTCATCCTTAACCATGCTTGGTGGTTCAAATCAAAATTCTATTCCTTCACAAGACAATAAACAAAGTTTTGATCAAGATGTTTCATCTCAAAACGAACTGGATGATGATATTCCATTTTAGTTTATATGAGAAAAGACGAAATTATTAAAAATCAAAATATACAATCTGTCTCAATGTATGATGAAATGAGCTCATCATATTTGTCATATGCTATGAGCGTCATTATAAGCAGAGCTCTTCCGGATGTTAGAGATGGATTAAAACCAGTACATAGAAGAATAATTTATGCAATGCACAAGGGTGGTTTTGATTGGTCGAAACAGTTTAGAAAATCTGCAAGAATTGTAGGAGATGTAATTGGTAAATATCACCCTCATGGAGATCAAGCAGTTTATGATGCTTTAGTAAGAATGGTACAAAGTTTTTCAATGAGCCTTCCTCTTATTGATGGTCAAGGTAATTTTGGCTCTATTGATGGTGACCCTCCGGCAGCAATGAGATACACTGAAACTAAACTAGCCAAAATTTCTCAGTTCCTAATTGATGATATTGAAAAAAATACAATTGAGTTTAAGAGTAATTATGATGAAACAGAAAAGGAGCCAACTGTTTTACCAGCTCAATATCCTAATTTATTAGTAAATGGCGCTGGTGGTATTGCTGTAGGAATGGCAACAAGTATTCCACCTCACAATCTAGGTGAAATCATTGATGGAACACTTGCATTAATAAACAACAAAGATATTAAATTAAACGAATTAATGAAACATATACCTGGTCCAGATTTTCCTACTGGAGGTATTATAATTGGAAAAAATATAATTAAAGAAGGCTATAAAACTGGTAGAGGCTCTTTTAAAATTAGAGGTGAGATTGCTGTAGAAAATTTGAAAAATAATAGAGATAGGTTGGTTATTACATCAATTCCTTACCAGGTTAATAAATCAGTTTTAAATGAGAGAATAGCAGAACTAGTAAGAGAAAAAAAAATAGAAGGTATAAGAGATATACGTGACGAGTCTAATCGTGAAGGAATACGTGTTGCTATTGATTTAAGATCAGGCGTAGAACCAGAAACAGTTAAGAGGCAGCTTTTTAAATTTACCTCAATTGAAAGTTCTTTTGGTTTTAATACTTTGGCAATAGTAAACAATAAACCAAAAACATGTAATCTTAAAGAATTCTTAGAACAATTTTTAATATTTAGGGAAGATGTTGTTATTAAAAAAACAAAATATGATCTTAAGAAAGCTGAAGATAGAGCACATATACTGATTGGTTTGTCAATTTCTGTTGAAAATTTAGATAAAGTTATTAAGATTATACGTTCCTCAAAAACACCAGATGAAGCAAAAAAATTACTATCAAATAATAAGTGGAAAAGTTCAAAGACCCATAAATTTATCAAGTTAATTGAAAATAAAAAGATTACATCTCATTATATCCTTACAGAGCCACAGGTTAATGCAATATTAGAATTGAGACTTCAAAAATTAACAGCATTAGGAATTAATGAAATAGAATTAGAAATTAATAAATTGTCTGATTTGATAATACAATTAAAAAAAGTTTTAAATTCAAAAAAAGAATTGTTCAAAGTAATTAGTAATGAGTTAAAATTAATAAAAGAAAAATTTTCTGTACCACGAAGAACACAAATTATAGATGCGGTATTAAATTACAATATTGAAGAAACTATACAAAAAGAGAGCGTTATAATAACTGTTACATTACAAGGATATATAAAAAGAGGAGCTTTAAGTACCGTAAAACAACAAAAAAGAGGTGGAAAAGGAAAGACTGGCATAGTTACAAGAGATGAGGATTCTGTAGTTCAAACTTTATCTGTAAACACACATACTCAAGTACTTTTTTTCTCTACTGAAGGCTTAGTTTATAGAGTAAAAGCCTGGAAAATTCCTGAAGGCTCATCAATTTCAAGAGGTAAATCATTATTTAATATATTGCCACTAAAAAATCATCAATCGATAAGCTCAATTATGCCATTCCCTGACGAAAGCACAAGTTCAAAAGGTATGTACATAATTTTTGCTACATCAAGTGGCAAAATAAGAAAAAATAATTTAGACGATTTTTCATCTATAAATACATCAGGTAAAATTGCAATGAAATTGGATGCAAATGACAAAATCATTGGAGTTAAAATTTGTAAAGATGATCAAGATATTATTCTAGGTACGAAACTTGGAAAATGTATTAGATTTGAATCAAAAAAACTTCGAGTATTTAAAGGTAGATCATCCAAGGGTATAAGGGGTATCAATCTACAACAAAACGATAGTATTGTTTCTCTATCAATTATTAACCACGATAATTCTAAAAAGAATGGAAAATTAAACAAAAACCAAAAAGATGAATTAAAGGCGAAAGTAAAATTTATTTTATCAATTACTGAAAATGGATATGGCAAAAGAACAGATCATAATGAATATAGACTTACGAATAGAGGTGGTAAAGGAATTATAGGAATTATAAATTCATCAAGAAATGGAAATGTTTCATCATCCTTCCCAGTTAATGAAGGAGATGAAATATTAATTTCTACCAATAAAGGTAGGGTAATTAGAACAGCAGTAAAAGAAATTAGAATTGCTAAACGAAATACTCAAGGTGTTAGAATTATTAAACTTTCTGGTGAAGAAAAAGTAGTTTCGGCAATAAAAATAGATGATAATTTAATTTAATGAAAAATACAGCAATATATCCAGGAACTTTTGATCCAATTACTTATGGTCATATTGATGTAATACAAAAATCTCTAAAAATTTTTGAAAAAATTATTGTCGCAGTATCTGATGGTAATCAAAAGAAATATTTATTTTCTATTGATGAAAGAATAGATATCGTAAATAAAGCTCTTTTCTCAGATCTTAAATTTAATAAAAAAAAAATAAAAATAGTGTCTTTTAATTCACTTACGACAGATTTATGTAAAAAATTTAAATCAAATATTATTTTAAGAGGTTTGCGGGCAGCTTCAGATTTTGAGTATGAATTTCAACTTGCAGGGATGAATAGAAAATTAAATAATAACATAGAAACAGTTTTTCTTATGTCCGATGTTAAAAATCAAATTATTTCTTCAAGATTGATTAAAGAAATTGCCGAACTTAATGGAAATATAAAAAAATTTACAACAAAAAGTACAATTAATTCATTAAAAAAAAAATATGAATAGATATCTGGCTAATATAATAATTTTTATTAGTTTGATGTTTTTTAGTAATACTTACGCAAAGGATAATATTATGATTTTAAAACTTAAGACAGGTGATGTTAAAATTGAATTGTTTAGTGATGTTGCACCTAATCATGTAGAAAGAATAAAAAAATTAGCATCAGATGGTCAATATGATAATGTTGTATTTCATAGAGTTATTGATGGATTTATGGCTCAAACTGGGGATGTTAAATTTGGAAACTCTTCATCAAAAGATTTTGACTTAAGAAGAGCAGGCATGGGTGGTTCTGATTTGCCAGATTTAAAAGCAGAGTTTAATGATTTACCACACGAAAAAGGTACTCTTTCTATGGCAAGATCATCTGATCCAGATAGTGCTAATAGTCAATTTTTTATCTGTTTTGAAGCTGCACCTTTCTTGGACAGAAATTATACAGTTTTTGGAAAAGTTATTGAAGGAATGGAGCATGTAGATAAAATAAAAAGAGGTGATTCCAATAATAATGGTGCTGTATCAGATCCTGATAAAATTTTAAGTTTTAAATCGTTATAGCAATTGTTAATGGCATTAAAAAAGTTTTCTTTTAATGTTATTACAAACGATATTAATGCAAGATTAGGTTTAATTGAAACACACAGGGGTAATATTAGAACACCAGTGTTTATGCCTGTAGGAACACAGGCAACAATTAAAGGATCATTTATAAATGATGTTATTAAGGCCGGCAGTCAAATTATACTATCGAATACATATCATTTGATGTTGAGACCAGGTGTAGAGAGAATTGAATCTGTTGGTGGCTTGCATCAATTTATGAATTGTAGATTGCCTATTCTTACAGACTCTGGTGGATTTCAGGTTATGTCATTATCAAAATTGAATAAGGTTGATAAAAAAAAAGGTGCAATTTTTCAATCTCATATTGATGGTAAAAAATATGTTTTGAGTCCAGAAGAAAGCATAAGAATACAGATAGGTTTAAATTCAGATATTGTAATGGCAATGGATGAATGTCCGAAAAAAAGCAAAGATTATAAAAAAATTAAAAAGTCTATGGAACTATCAATGTATTGGGCTCATAGATCAAAAAAAGCATTTGGAAAAAATCCACACAAAGCGATTTTTGGAATAATTCAAGGTGGACTATTTAAGGACCTAAGAGTTAACTCATTACAACAATTGTTAGATATTGATTTTAATGGATATGCCGTTGGTGGATTAGCAGTTGGTGAAAGTCAAAAGGAAATGTTTAATGTTTTAAATGATATAACAAATTTAATGCCTAGTGAAAAACCCAGATATTTAATGGGAGTGGGCACTCCATCGGATATAATAGGGGCTGTCAAAAGAGGTATAGATATGTTCGACTGTGTATTACCTACACGTTCAGGAAGGAATGGGTTAGCTTTTACTTGGAATGGACGTATTAATATTCGAAATTCTAAATATAAAAATGACAATACACCTCTTGATCCAAATACTGATAAATTTGATTTAAATAAATATACAAAAAATTATCTAAATCATCTGTTTAATACCAACGAAATGCTTGGTTCAATGTTGCTTACATTGCATAATATTAATTTTTATAATGAATTAATGTCTGAAATTAGAAATAATATTAAAAATGGTACATTTCACGAATTTCACGATAAATATATTAACAAGCTATAATATTTTAGATTGATTAAATAAAAAAAAAGATTATAAAAAACTGCGTTGGGCCCTTAGCTCAGTTGGTAGAGCAATTCCCTTTTAAGGAATGGGTCGTTGGTTCGAGTCCAACAGGGCTCACCAATAACTGCTAATTTATAATGTTCAAAATCTCAAAGTTATTAAGAAATTTGTCCAGATCTGTAAGAACCAACTATCACTTTATCAATAATAAAAAAATATCTTTACATCATTTAGGTTATGGCCAATTAAGCAATGAACGTTCAGTAGAAATGAAGAAACATCTTAATGAACAAATTACTTTATTTAAAAAATCAGAACGTGAAATATTTATTTTTTTAGAAATAGGTTCTTATCTTGGAGAAAGCTTAGAAACTTACGGCAAAATTTTATCAGATGAATTAAAAGAAAATTATTTAATGATAAGTATAGATCCTTATGGACTATACTTAAATAAATCTATGAATATGATTTATATGTATTTTATAAATAATATATCAAAAACCAAATTTAAAAATAATTTTACACATCTTAGAATGGATTCAGTTAAAGGTTTTGATTTATTAAATAAACTAAATATTAAATTAGATTTTTGTTATATAGATGGTTCACATTATTACAAAGATATAAAATTTGAAATTGAAAATTTTAATAAAATTTTAGTTAACAGCAATAATTATAAAGGTTTTGTTTGTGGCGATGATTGTGAAATAAGTTACGAAGATTTAGTTAAAAAGGTTGATAAAGATAAATTAGATAAATTATTTTCAAATGTTGATAATTATGATTTTATTAAAAATTTTGATAATCAAAATATTAATTTTCACCCCGGTGTAACTCTTGCTGTTAAAGAATCTAATTTGTCAATAAATGTTACGCCAAGTGGTTTTTGGTATAAATTATAAATTTTCAATAGGTGGATAATTTATAGTAACCTCATTCATCCATTCATTAAGTTTTTTAATTCTATTATCTGATGATGGATGTGTACTCATAAACTCTGGTGGCTCTTTTCCTTTGTATGATTTTTTCATTCTTTCCCATAATTTAGGAGCTTCTCTGATATCATAACCAGACAATGAAGAAAAAATTAATCCTAAATAATCAGCTTCACTTTCCTGTTTCCTGCTAAATGGATTTAATATTCCCATTTGAGTTAGCATACCAACAGTATTCATTCCAGTTGTTCTGTTTACTGTTGAAAGTTTACCACCAGATAAAATATCTGTAACTTGTAGTACAACATTTGTTGCAACATTTTGACTTGCTCTCTCAACAGAATGTTTAGCTACAGCATGTGCTATTTCATGACCCATTACTGCTGCTAAACCGTTAGTATTTTTTGTTACATCTAAGATACCTGTATAAACTGCTATTTTTCCACCTGGCATACACCATGCATTTTTTACTTTATCGTTATCAATTAATATATATTCCCAATTAAATTTTAAGGTTGGGTCCTCTATCTTGGATCTTTCAAAGTATTCACTAATTGAATATTCAATTTTTTTACCAATATCTTTTATTTCATTTAATTTATTAATATCTTTGCTTAATTTTTCTTTTTCTTTAATCTTTTCATAAATTTGGGCTGCTTGGGCGTTAAGTTTAGATTCAGGAATCAGTGTCAATTGTTTTCTATCGGTAATTGGAACACTGCTACATGATGATATGCCTAAAGATAAACATCCACAACCAAGAGCTTGTAAAAAAAACCTTCTATCCATTTATATATTTTAGTTGAATTTATAAGTAATAACCATAAAGAATAATAGCATATTTACATGATAAGCTCGATTTAATTAAAATATTTGCTATATAATAACATCTTTTACAATGAGAAAATTAAAAAAAAAACATTCATCAATAATAGCAAGACTAAGAAATTATTTTATTACAGGAATAATTGTATTGGTACCAATAGGTTTTACCTTGTATTTAACTATTTTTTTAATATCTATTTCATCAAAATTAATCCCTGAAGAAATTAATCCAAATAGTTATTTACCTTTTTCTATTCCAGGATTAGAAATTGCTTTATCAATAATATTTATTACTTTAATTGGTTTTATTTCATTATCTTTTATTGGAAAAAGAATTTTAAAAATAATAAATGATCTGCTTAAAAAAATACCATTTCTTAGAACAATATATTCAGCAATAGGTCAAATGACCGAGTCTTTTGCAGCAAAAAAAGGCAATAAAAAAAGTGTAGTTTTGGTTGAATATCCTCGAAAAGGATCATGGGCAGTAGGATTTGCAACAAAAGATAACAAAGGTGAAATTAGTAAAAAAACAAAAAATTCTCTAGTGAACGTCTTTGTTCCCACAACACCAAATCCTACCAGTGGTTTTTTATTAATGTTTCCAAAAAAAGATATTATATATTTAGATATGAGTTTTGAAGAAGCTTCAAAATTTATTGTCTCCGCTGGTACGTCAAATCCTAAAAAAAACTAAACTAGATCATTTAAAATATCTGCTCTATCGTACAATTTTAATAAAGTATTATATTTATCAAAATTTCTATTATCTAATTCAATTCTTTTTATTTCTTTTTCAGCAAGAAGAAAAAGGTCTTCATTTAAAACTGGATCAGCTAATCTAAAAGTTTTTATACCACTTTGTTTAAAACCAAGAAGGTCACCATAACCTCTTAATTTCATATCTTCTTCAGATATTTTAAAACCATCATTTGTGCTTTTCAATATTTTGATCCTTTTTTTGGCATTTTCACTCAAGTTACTTCTAAACATTAAGATACAAAAAGATTCTTTATCACCTCGTCCAACTCTACCTCTTAGTTGATGTAATTGAGACAATCCAAACTTGTTTGCATTTTCAATAACTATTATATTTGCATTTGGAAAATCAATACCCACCTCAATAACAGTTGTAGATACCAATACATCTATTTTTCTATTTAAGAAATTTAACAAGATTTCATTTTTCTCTTCTTTACTTAAAGAACCATGTAAAAGACCTACTTTATTTTTAAAAATTTTTTTTAGTCCTTCGTATCTTTTCACTGATGATTGATGATCTACTTTTTTTGATTCCTCAATTAACGGACAAACCCAAAATACTTGGTTTTTGAACTTTATTTGTTTTTTTATAAAATCTATAACCTCATGAGTTTTTGTTTCTAACTTACTATAAGTTTTAATTTCTTTTCTATTTTGAGGTTTACTTCTAATTATTGAGATATCCATATCGCCAAATACAGTCATTATCATAGTTCTAGGGATTGGTGTTGCAGACATAACTAGTATATCGCAATTTTTACCTCCTTTATCTGAAAGTTTTTTTCTTTGTCTAACACCAAATTTATGTTGTTCATCTATAATAATTAAACCAAGATTTTTATATTCGATTTTTTCTTGAAATAATGAATGTGTTCCAATAATCATTTTTATAGAATTATTTTTTAAATTTTTAACTATATCTTTTCTTTCACTATTATCGGTTTTACTTGTTAATAATTTTATTAAAAAACTTTTTCCAAATAACTTTTTTGCAAGATTATAATGTTGGTTTGCAAGTATTTCAGTTGGCACCATTATACCTACCTGAAATCCACTAGAAATTACATTTGCCGAAGCTATTAAAGAAACAATAGTTTTGCCACTTCCTACATCTCCTTGTAAAAGTCTAAACATTTTTTTATTGGATCTTAAATCATTGTTAATTTCGTCAATAGCTTTAATTTGGTCATTTGTTAAATCAAAATTAATTTTTTTTTTTATAATTTTAAAATTTTTTTGATCAAAGATTTTTTTTGTTTTTTTATATTTTTTTATAGTTTTCCTTATTTTAGAATTAATTATAAAAGTAGATATTATTTCATCAAATATAAGTCGATTATAGTAGTTACCTTTTTTTTTAACATTTTTTGGATTATGTAATTCAATTATTGAGTCTTTCCATGATATATAATTAAATTTCTTGAGTATACTGTCACTTAACCACTCTTTTAAATCTGGTAGGTTATTTAATACTTCGCTAATTATATTGTTATATTTTTTCTCCGTAAGTCCTTCCGTAAGACTGTAATGAGAAAATATTTTTTTAATCGAGTTTGGATTAGAAGAAACATATGTGGGATTTGTTATTTGGTACTTATTTTTATAATAATTTATTTTTCCACTAATAGTAACTTTTGAATTTAATGGTAAGATTTTTTTTATATAGCCTTCAAAACTATTAAAAAAAATACATTCAATTTTTCCAGTTTCATCTTCACACGAAACTTTATTAGGTAAATTTCTTATTCTTGGAAAATTATATTTTACAACATTTACTGTAATAGTTTGTATTTTACCAATTTGTAACTCATTAATTTTAACTAATTCTGATCTATCTGTTGAATTTTGAGGCAAACTCCACAATAAATCAAATATTGTATTGATACTCTTTTTTTTAAATAATTTTGAAAGTTTTGTTCCAATACCTTTTATGGTATTAATATCTTTTAATAAGTATTCATAACTATTCATAATTTATATATATATCTATGTTAATTAATAAAGAAGAGCTTAAAAATAAAATTATCTATAGAGCTTCGTATAGAGGATCAAAAGAAATGGATATATTAATGACTAGTTTTGTAAAATCGTTAATTGATAAATTAGACTTTTCTGAGCTTAAAGAATTAGATTCACTTGTAAACCTAGATGATCAAATGTTGCTAGATATCAAAAAAAATAATTTTAAAGGAAAAAAAAAGTTAACAAAATTAATTAAAAAATTTCAAGAATATTAGTTTTGTGGCGGAGAGACTGGGATTCGAACCCAGGAAAGAGTTGCCCCTTTGCCGGTTTTCAAGACCGGTGCTTTCAACCGCTCAGCCATCTCTCCGTCTGCTTGTTTTTATTATGTTATTTAATAATATCAACCAAAAATATTATTTGAATTAATAAACCCTACTAGTAGACATTTAACTAATCATAAAAATATGAAAATTTCTAATTTTACAAAAGGATTAATATCTACATCAACAGGTTCTTTTTTTTGGGGTTTTCTTGGTACTATTTATTTTCAATACATTTCATTTATAGGATTTTTCGAGGTTGTAGTTCATAGATCAATTTGGACTCTATTTATATTGATTATTACAACAACGCTACTAAATAAATGGAAAGTATTCAAAAATGTTTTTTTAAATAAAAAAAAAATATTTATTTTATTTATTACTGGATTGTTAATTTTAGGTAATTGGACGCTTTGGATATATGCAGTCTCATCAGATAAAATTATTGATTCAAGTTTTGGATATTTTATATTTCCGATCATAAGTGTTTTTCTTGGTTTCATTTTTTTTGATGAAAAATTAAATAAACAAAGAATTTTATCAATTCTATTAGTTCTTATATCCAGTATATATTTATTATTTACCATGTCGTCTCTTCCATGGGTTGGCCTTGGTGTAGCTTTCTTGTGGAGTTTTTATAATTTACTTAGAAAAAAAATAAATGTTGAAACTGATATTGGATTACTCATCGAAAGTTTATTTATACTTCCAATAATTTTAGTTGTTTTATACTTCATAATAAAAACAAATAATAATAATTTTAATTTTGAAAATTTAAAACTTGCTTCATTAATTATATTAGCTGGTCCTATGACTTTACTACCTTTATTTTTATATGTAAAAGGTGTTGAATTGTCAGGGCTGGGTCCATCTGGAATGGTTTTTTTTATTGTACCAACAGGTCAATTTTTGCTTGGTTTTTTTTATTTTAATGAAGCTTTTTCAGTAGACAAGTTCATAAGTTTTATTTTTATATGGATTGCTGTATTAATTTACTTGAGAGATTTATATGAAAATAATTAAAATTACTTTTTACGTCATCCTAATATCTTTTTTTAATAGCAGCTTTATTTATGCAGATGATTTCAATAATTGGCTAATTTCATTTAAGGAATATGCTCAAACAAAAGGAATATCAAAAAAAACTTTAGATAGCACTTTGTCAAACGTCAAATTTTTACCCAAAGTCATTGAATACGATAGATATCAACCTGAATTTTATGAAGATACAAAAACATATGTAAGTAAACGAACATCTAATGATAAATTGAGAGTAGGCAAAAAATTATTTAACAAAAACAATTCTATAATACTAAATGTTGAGTCTAAATATAAAGTTGAAAAAGAACTATTATTATCTCTTATGGGAATTGAAACTAACTTTGGTAATTATCTTGGAAAAATGGATATATTGTCCTCGTTAGCAACTCTAAGTTACGATAAAAGACGTAGTGAATTTTTTACAAATGAACTTGTAACTATTCTAAAACTAATAGACGAAGGTGTTATAGATAAAAATGTTTTATATGGATCATGGGCTGGGGCATTTGGAAATTTTCAGTTTATGCCCTCCACAATAAAAAATTATGCTTTGGATTATGATAATGATAACTTAATTGATTTAAAATCAACTCATGATTCATTTGCTTCTGCAGCAAACTATATTAATAAATTAGGCTGGAATAATGATGAACCATGTTTTTATAAAATTAAGTTAAAAGAAAACATTCCAATAAAATTCCTTAATACATCAGCAAAGAAAATTAAAAATAAGAGAAAAATTAAATACTTTAAAAAATTTATATTAAATTATGATCAGATCAATATTGATGAAAATTTAATTACTGGAATAATAACCCCTGACAGAGATATTGTTGAAAACTCAAAGTTACTAGAACCAGCTTATTTAACTTTTGATAACTATGAGTTAATATTAAAATGGAATAGATCTTTGAGATTTGCTTTAGCAGTTTGTACATTAAAGGATTACTTTAAAAATGAATTATAAATTTATTATTATATTTTTTTTATTTTTATCTTCATGCAGCACAAATAGTATAAATGAAGTTAATAAAAAAAATATTATACAATCTGAGGTTTTCTCAAATCGTGGCTTTACTCTTTTATATGATGAAGATTTAAAAAAAAAAAAGTTAGTAACTAAGAAAATTGATGAAAGATCACTAATAATTTTTCAAAAAAATATAAAAAAAAATACTAATGTAAAAGTAACAAATCTTTTGAACAATAAATCTATACTTGCAAAAGTTGGTTCAAAGTCAAATTATCCTGATTTTTTTAATTCAGTTGTTTCAAAAAGAATATTTACAGAACTTGATTTAGATGAATTAGAGCCATATGTAGAAATAAAAACGATTACTGAAAAATCAACTTTTTTTGCAAAAAAAGCAAAGATGTATGAAGAAGAAAAACAAGTTGCGGAAAAAGCACCTGTTGAAGGTATAAGTATTAATGATTTAAGTTTAAATAAAATAAAAAAGAAAAAAAAACAAAAAAAGGACAAATTTAATTATATAATTAAAATAGCTGATTTTTATTATGAAAATACCGCAATAACCATGCAAAATAGAATATATGAGGAGTTAAATATCAAAAAACCAAAAATTTCCAAAATTTCTAACACAAGTTATAGAGTTTATTATGGACCTTTTGACAATATAAAATCTTTAAAAAAAGTATTTGATGATATAACTCCACTAAATTTTGAAAATATTGAAATATTAAAATTATGATAAAATTTTTTATAAAAACATTATTGATATTATTAATTAGTTATTTTCCTAAACTTCACTCAGCTGAATTTGATATAAAAGCTAAAACCGGAATATTACAAGATTTTTTGTCTGGAAAAATACTCTATGAAAAAGATCCAGATTTACCAATATTTCCTGCCTCTATGACAAAAATTATGACCACTATAATTGCTTTTGATTTAATTAAACAAGGTCAAATTACATTAGATGAAAAATTTTTTGTATCTGAAAATGCCTGGAGACTTTCTCAAGCCGGTTATTCATCAATGTTTATAATGGTTGGTGATGAAATTTCAGTAGAAAATCTTTTAAAAGGTATAATTATATCATCAGGTAACGACGCTTGTGTTGCTTTAGCTGAAGGTATAGCTGGGACCGAAGAGGAATTTGCTATTATGATGACATCAAGAGCCAAAGAATTAGGGATGAACAATACTAATTTCGCTAATTCTTCTGGAATTAACCATCCTGAAAACCTTTCAACTGTAAGAGATATACTTATTATGTCAAATTTCTTAATTAAAAATTATCCAGAATATTACGAACTTTTTAAAGAAAAAGAATTTACTTGGAACAGAACTGGAGGTGATCCTATTACGCAAGGTAATAGAAATCCTTTATTATATAAAAATATGGGGGTAGATGGTATTAAAACTGGTTTTCTTTCTTACGAAAAATACTCTCTTGCAGCATCTATTAAAAGAAATGAAAGAAGATTAATTAGTGTTGCTAGCGGATTTCAAACACGTAATTCAAGATCTAAAGAATCACAAAAACTTTTAACATGGGGTATAACTAATTTTGATACAGTAGAAATTGCCAAAAAAGGAGAAAAGATAACTGATTTAGGTGTTTGGCTTGGTCAAAATAATACTGTCGGTGTATATAGTGATACTGATATTTATAAGTCAATTAAAAAGTCAAGACTTAAAAAACTAGAAACAAAAATTTTATACAATGGTCCAATAGAAGCTCCAATTAAAAAAGGTGATAAAGTTGCAAAATTAATAATTAATTATGATGGAGATGTTCTATCAGAACACAATCTTTTAGCATCTGATAATGTAAAAAAACAAAATATTATATCCAGAATTATTAATTCAATAAACTATTTAATATGGGGTGATGTATAAATATCCGATCATAGTTTTTGAAGGTATTGAAGGTTCTGGTAAGAGTTTTCACGCTAAAAATTTAGAAAATTATTTAAAAAAAAAAAAAATCAATTTTTTGAAACTTAGAGAACCTGGTGGATCTAAAAATTCTGAAAAAATAAGAAATTTAATACTAAATAAAAAATCAAAATTTAATAAATTGACTGATCTACTTTTATATATGTCTGCAAGAAATGAAAATTATCACTCATTAATAAAAAAAAATTATAAAAAAAAAATTATTCTAATTGATAGATTTGTAGACTCTACGATTGCTTACCAACATTATGGAATGGGAATAAATAAAAGTATAATAGATAAATTAAATAAAATTATATTAAAAAATATTAAAGTAGATTTTACATTCTTAAATATTGTTAGTATGAAAAATCTTAAATTAAGATTAAAAAAAAGATCTAATAATAATAGATATGACAATTTTAACATAAATTTTTATAAGAAAGTACAAAAAGGTTATTTGATACTATCAAAAAATAAAAAAAAATATATGATAATTAACTCTAACAAACAAATTTTCGAAAATAAAAAAAAAATAATAAAAAAATTAGAGACTATATTATCTGCATGATAACAGCACCAAACAACAATATTGAATTAATTGGATATAAAGAAATTTTTTTAGAAATGAAAAATTTATACGATAAAAACATTTTACCGAATAAAATCATTTTTTCAGGAAACCGTGGAATAGGTAAATGTACATTTGTTTATCATTTAATTAATTACATTTTTTCTAAAAATGAAGATGATAAATACAACTATGATAAAAATCTAATTTTATCTAATAATCGTTCATATAATTTAATTCTTAATAATTCACATCCCAATTTTTATTTAGTTTCATCAATTGACGACAAAAAAAATATTCAAATATCTCAAATAAGACAAATGATAAACTTTACAAATAAATCTTCATTTAATAACGATTATAAAATTATACTATTAGATAACATTGAAGATCTTAATATAAGTTCAATCAATGCTTTGCTAAAAATAATTGAAGAACCAAATAATAAAATATTTTTTTTTCTAATACATGATTGTAAAACAAGTTTATTAGACACATTAAAATCAAGATGTATTAAATTTAATTTTCATTTAAATAATGAAGATAAAATAAAAGTTATTAAAAAATTTACTAATGATGATTTTTATGATGATTTAAGTGATGATTTCAAAAATCATTATATTTCACCAAAAGATATAATTTCTTTATATAATTTTTTTAATTTAAACAACATAAACGAGGATGTAAAAATTGATCAATTTTTAAAAATAATTATTGATAAAAAAATTTATAAAAAGGATATATTTATTAAAGAAAATTTATCGTATTTTATTGAACTATATTTTAATAAAAATTTATTACTATACAAATCTAAAAGTAAATTTTACAATTTATATAAATATTTCTTATCAAAAATTTATAATGCAACAAAATATAATTTAGATATTGAAAGTGTCTTAATAGAATTCAGTGGAAAAGTTTTAAATGACTAAAAATTATTACATTACAACACCTATATATTATCCATCAGCAAAACCACATATGGGTCACGCTTATACAAGTATAATTTCAGATTTTTTTGCAAGATTTAAAAGAATAGAGGGTAAAAAGGTTTTTTTCTTAACCGGAACTGATGAACATGGGCAAAAAATACAAAGAGCAGCAGAAAAAAAGAATATGCAACCAAAAGAATTTTGTGATGAAATTTCAAGAACTTTTTTTGATCTTTCCAAAACCCTAAACCTTTCAAATGATGATTTTATAAGAACTACTGAAGTAAGACATAAAAAATCTGTTGAAAATTTATGGAATATTCTTGAAAATAAAAATGAAATTTATTTATCAAAATATTCTGGATGGTATTCTGTATCTGATGAAGCTTTTTATTCAGAAGATGAAATTGAAGTCAAAAATGAAAAAAAAATATCTAAAGTTTCAGGATCTCAAGTAGAATGGGTAGAGGAGGAGTCATTTTTTTTTAAACTTTCAAAATGGCAAGAACCACTGTTAAAATTTTATAATGATAATCCTAATTTTATTTTACCAGAGTCTAGAAAAAATGAAGTAGTTAGCTTTGTAAAAAGCGGTTTAAAAGATTTGTCAATTAGTAGAAAGTCTTTTTCTTGGGGAATAAAGGTTCCTTCAAATCAAGAGCATGTTATCTATGTTTGGTTAGATGCTCTTACTAATTATATTAGTGCTTTAAACTATCCGAATACTAATGATGATCTTTATAAATCATTTTGGCCAGCATCATTACATATTATAGGTAAAGATATTTTGAGATTCCATGCAGTATATTGGCCAGCTTTTTTATTGGCTGCAAATATTGAGCCACCTAAAAGAGTTTACGGTCATGGATGGATTCTATCTGGAGAAGAAAAAATGTCTAAGTCTAAGGGCAATATACTAGACCCAATTGAAATTATTAATACATATGGATTAGATCCACTTCGATATTATTTAATAAAAGAAGTTTCATTTGGTAATGATGGAACTATTTCAAAAGAAAAGTTGGAGAGTTGTATAAATAGTGATTTGGCAAATAATTATGGAAATTTGTGTCAAAGAGTTATTTCATTTATTGAAAAAAATTTAGATTTAAAAGTTCCAGAAAATTATGAATTTAATAAGGATGATTCTGATGTTTTAAAAATTTATAATGAATCATATGATAAATTAATCGAAGCTATTGATTGTCAAAATATAAATTTTTATGTTAATTTTATACAAGAACAGTTATTTTCAGCTAATAAATATTTTAATGATCAAGAACCATGGAAAAAAAAGAATGATATTACAAGATTAAATACAATATTGTACGTTTCGTTAGAATTAATAAGAAAAATATCTATTATGCTTTATCCAATTATTCCAAATAGTTCGTTAAATGCTTTAAAAATTTTTAATTTATCTGAAGAAGAAATTGATTTTAGATCAATCAAAACTCATGAAAATTTACTAAAAAATGTTAAAATTAATAAAATTCCAATATTATTTAAAAAAATTGAAAAATGATAGATTCTCATTGTCATTTAGATCATGAACCGATGTATAGTGATCTTGAAAATGTTATTTCAAGATCTAAAAATGTTGGTGTTGAAAAAATTTTATCTATTTGTACTACTATAGAAAGTTTTAATAAAATTCTAAAAATAATAGATATAGATTCTATAATTTATGGAACTTTTGGCATACATCCACATGAATGCTCTGATAATAAAATAACAAAGAATGAAATTATAAATTATGTTAATCAGAATAAAAAAATTATAGCTATTGGAGAAAGTGGATTAGATTTTTATTATGATCATTCGGACAGAAATAAACAACAAGAAAGTTTTAAAACTCATATAGAGGCCGCAATAGAGCTTGATATACCAATTATTGTACATTCAAGAAATGCTGAAAATGAAACATATGAAATTTTGAAAAATTATGAAAAATTTAAACCTAAAATATTAATGCACTGCTTTACTGGTTCGACTGAATTTGCTTATAAACTTTTAACATTAGGTGCTTTTTTTTCAGCTAGTGGAATTATAACTTTCAAAAATAGTTCAACTTTACAAGAAACTTTTAAATTGATACCAAATGATAAATTGTTGATTGAAACTGATAGTCCTTATTTAGCACCAGTTCCATTACGTGGAAAAAAAAATGAACCTAGCTTTCTTAAACACACATTAGATAAGCTATCTCATTTAAAAAAAACTGAAATTCATAAAATGGAAAAGATTACTTCAGAAAACTTTAATTTATTATTCAAATTAAAATAACTATGCCGTTAAAATTTACCATTCTTGGATGTGGAAGTTCAATGGGTGTTCCGAGATCTGATGGTTATTTTGGACAATGTAATCCTAAAAATCCAAAAAATTTTAGATCAAGATGTTCAGCTATAATTCAAACTAAAACCGATAATGTTTTGATTGATACTTCACCAGATTTAAGATCTCAATTAATTAAAAATAAAATTAATAGAATTGATAAAGTTTTGTATTCACATATGCATGCAGATCAAACACATGGTATAAACGATTTGAGAGTATTTTATATTAAAAATAAAAAACCTGTTCCAATTTTTGCTGATAAAAAAACTAAAAAATATTTAACTAATACTTTTTCATACTGCTTTAAAAGCTACAATAATGAATACCCAGCAATATTAAAAATGAATTTGATTAAAGATAAACTTTCAATAAAAGATGGTTCAAAAAATATTACAGTTAAATCTGTTAAAGTTGAGCATGGAAAAGTAACAAGTATATGTTATATCTTTGCAAAAAAATTAGCATATATTAGTGATGTAAGTAAAATACATAAAAAGGATTATAAATTTTTTAATAAATTAAAATATTTGGTTATAGATTGTCTTTGGTATAAAAATCATCCGTCACATTTAAATTTAGAACAATCATTAAAATTAATTAAAATATTTTCACCTAATAAAGCAATTCTAACTAACCTACATTCTGAACTAGATTATGAAATGCTTAAAAAAAGATTACCTAAAAACATTATCCCAGCTTATGATGGTTTAAAGTTATATTTTTAGTAGTTTTTCAATTTTTGATACAATTTTATTTGATGTTGGGTTAGTTAAAGATGAATAAGTTTCTTCAATTTTACCCTCTTTGTTAATTAAAATTTTGTAAAAGTTCCATTTTGGTACTGCAGATTTACCATAATTTTTTTTAGCCCATTTAAATATTTCATGAGCATTATCACCTTTAACATCAGTTATTGTTGTTAAAGGAAAACTAATATTGAAATTTACCTCACAAAATTCTTTTACTTCATTATTTTCATTTTTTTCTTGATTAAATGAATTTGATGGTATTCCTAATACTATAAGACCACTATCCTTGTATTTGTCCCATAATTTTTGTAAGTCATCATACTGTTTTGTAAAACCACAATAACTAGCCGTATTCACTAAGAGAATTACCTTGTCTTGGTAATTTTGAAAATTTATTGTTTCTCCGGAAATACTATCTATTTTAAAGTCAAAAAAGACTTTCTCATAGTTTGCTAAAGTATGATTTTTAAAAAAAAACATTATTATTGTTAAACCTATAAATACTAATTTTTTCATATAATTGAATTATTTATTTGGAGTAAGTAATATCAAAAAGTATCCTATTAAAGTGGACAATAATGACCCAGTTAAGACTCCTATTTTAACACCATCCATATATTGCATACTATCAACAAAAGCTAAATTACCTACGAAAAGGCTCATAGTAAAACCAATTCCGGTTAAAATACCTACGCCATAGAAATTGTACCAATTTGAATTATTTGGCAATCGAGCAATTTTTAATTTTATTGCAATATAGGAAAAAATAAAAACTCCTATTTGTTTACCAAGGAATAATCCTAACAATATTCCAAGTGGAACTTTATCGAGCAATGACGAAAATGTTAACCCTTCAAGAGATACACCTGCGTTTGCAAAAGCAAATAATGGCATTATGCCAAAAGCAACATATGGGCTTATTGCATGTTCAACTTTAATTAATAAAGAAAAGTCTCTCTCTTTTTTTCTGTGCGGTATTGTTATGGCTAATAGTACACCTGCAATTGTTGCATGGATACCAGAATTATGTGTAAAATCCCAAAGGAAAATACCTATTACAAGATAAGGGAGAAATTTTTTAACATTAAATTTATTTATAATTATCAAAATTAAAAAAACTAATAACATTAATGAAAGATATTTAATACTTAGGTCACCAGAGTAAAATATTGCAATAATTACAATTGCGCCTAAATCATCAATGATAGCCAAAGCAGTTAAAAAAACTTTTAGTGATAAAGGAACTCTTTTACCAAGTAAAGAGAGAACTCCTAAAGAAAAAGCAATATCTGTAGCTGATGGAATAGCCCATCCATTTAAAGTTTCACTATCACCTATATTTATTAATATATATATTAATGCAGGCACCACCATACCACCAACTGCAGCAATAATTGGTAATGAGGCTTGTTTTATATCTGATAACTCTCCTTGAAGAAACTCTCTTTTTATTTCCAATGTAACAAAAAAGAAAAATATAGCCATTAAAGCATCATTGATCCAGTGCAAAACAGAAAGTTTTAATCCAAATTCATTTACTCCTAAAAATAAATATTTATCAAGTGTAGAAAAATATAAATTAGAAAAATCTGAATTACTTATATAAAGTGCAATAATGGCTGAAAACAAAAGTACTAAACCACTTGCAGCTTCTAATTTGAAAAACCATTTAAATGGAGATGATAAATAATTTAACATTTTTTATTTAATTAAATCTATTATGAAAAGTTTTATGTCTTTCATTGTTTCATATAAATTATTTAAAAAGAATTCAACATTTGGAAATAATAAAATCAGTTGATATTTAAAAGTATCAATAATTAATATAATAGCTATTATCGAAATTATTGCTACAATTAAAATATTGAAATAATTAATCTTTTTTTTATTTATTACATCATCATGATTATTTTTAAAATTAATTTTTTCTTTATCAATTTTTTCTTTTTTTGGAATTTCAACATCAATATTTAAATTTGTATTAATATTTGTCTCTTCATCTGTTTTCTTTTCAATTTTTATATCTACTGGTTTTAACTTAAAAAACCACTTATGATCACAACTACCACATTGAAGTAATCTTCCGTCGTTAGATATTAAATTTTCATCAATTTGAAATTTTTTATTACAATTAGGGCAATCTATAATCATATCTAATTATATAGCAGATTCTTTAGAATTTCTTGCATTTTTGATATCGTTTAAGCTTTGAAATTTATAATATGTAATGTATTAGTATGCCATTCGGGGCGTAGCGCAGCCTGGTAGCGCATCTGGTTTGGGACCAGAGGGTC
>MDSW01020003.1_pt1 | contig 20876 bp, 17 predicted proteins | sample 811171 | NCBI WGS metagenome assembly MDSW01 (sample SAMN05326641, study PRJNA326480) | marine metagenome | isolation source: seawater | place: Atlantic Ocean: North West | collected 2012 | reverse complement strand
CCCTCTTTTTAGACACTAAAATTAAGACCATTTGTCATAATAGCACAAAAATAAAAAGTATCGTGAAATTGGCAAAAAACACAACTTTTTAACTTTTTTAAAAATTATCTAAATTTTCATAAACATTTATAAAACTATGTATTTTTATACGACAATGGGGACAATTTTCCCCCAATTGTTTTAAACAATCGTCACAGTATAAACGATGCCCACAAGGATATATTAATTTTGTTTTTGATAATTTAATTTTAGAGAAACAAATTGCACATTCAATGAAAATAGAACCATTTATGACAATTGGATTTGAATTATTATTAGTATAATTATATGTAATATCAGGTTCGTTAGTATTTAAAGAAATATTAGAATTATTTTTAATTTTGTTTTTGAATAAAAATTTAAAACAACCCATTTTAATAAAAATATATATAATTATTTATTCATTTTTTATATAATAATTGTTTTCTTATTATAATTAATGAATATACTAGAAATAATAGTAATAAATAAATTAACATAAAAATAAATAAATAAACAATAATAGAAGGATTTGAAGAATTTATTCTAAAATAATCACGAAATATATAATAATAATTTCTAGAATTATCATTATCAATATAATTAATAATATTTATAATAAATATGTCAAAAAAACTTACTATATTAATCATAATTAATTTTTACTTAGAATTTAATAATCATTTTTTTTTCCTAATGGTATACGTGTTCATAATTTTCATTATCTAAATTATCAAAGTCATTATCATCTTCACCCTTCATTAAAAAATCATTTTCACCATTATATTCATTTTCTTGATTTATATCAGTATCATCAAAATCTAAAGTATTTACATCAATACCTATTTTACTTAATTCATTAAAAACTTTACGTTGTTCATCTGTTTGTTTATCATATAATTCTAACTTTTTATTTTTATATTCTTCTCTCATTTTATTAATAAAATTTTGATTTTCTTGAAAAGTTGGTATTTTTGAAGACAATATTATTTTATTTGTACTATTATGCATTTCTTTTAATAAATTAATATACAAAGTATTATTTTCACTAGGAATATATAATTGCATATTATTATTAATTATATTATCCGGATTAAACGGACTACAAATTGCTTTAACAATTAAATAAGCTTTTGCACGTATAATATTAGTTTTATTTCCAGATTCATGAATATTATTTAAAATTTTAAACTCTGTAATAATATTTTTAATATAATCCAATGATGTTTTAATAACATCATCGTCAGGATTATTATATAAATAATTATTAGTAATTGTAATACTGTTATAAAGCAATTGTTTATAGTTAATATATTTTAAATTATTAATAAAATTATTAAGAATTAAACTTTTATTATTATTTATAGTTTTTGTTAAATAAAACAAATAATTTTTAATAATATTTAAAAATTCTTCACTGCCATTTTTATGTATATTTATATAATTATTTTCAATAATAATATTATACTTGTTTTGCATTGAATTAAACCAAATATCATATGTATAATTATCGTCATCATAATTGACCTCATATTTTATTTTTTTAAAAACTATAGTATCGGTATCATCAACAAATGTATCATCATTATTATCAAAAACAGGCAAATATGTATATTCAATATCTTTGTTATTATATCTATTTTTAGAGAAATATTTTTTAGCAGTTAATAAATCATTTCTTTTACCTTTTAAATCATTATCTGGTGCAAAATCTTTATCTATTTTTTGTAAACAACAACCTAATAAATATTTATGTATTCTATTATAATTTATACCAGGCATATATATAAGTGAATTTACATAATTATGAAGAACTTTATCTTTTATTGCCAAAGTTTTTTGTTTTTTAAATTCATTTAAATTATCAACAAGATCAATTTGATAATTTTTACCTTTATTACGATTTATATTTAATGAAGAATTTGTAATAGATTTATTATATAAATCTGCTAATATATCTTTATATTTTGTTTCAATAATGTTTGTAATAGTATCAATTATTTTATAGGTAAAATTATATATATTATATTCATCTTCATTAATTAAATTGATAAATATATCAACTAAATATATTGTAACACCAACCTTTTTATTTTTATTAATAGGAAATCCATTATCAGACCACAAATGTATATAGTTATTATTATAATTATGTATATGAGTGCCATCAATAATATTTGTTTGTATTTCTAATATACAAATAGAAATTGCATTAAGTAAAAAATCTTTAAGGGTATCAATATATTTGTTATTAATATCAATAATAGTATTTGTTAAAGTATCAATATTAGAATTTGTAAAAAAAGATATTTGTTTTTTTATTGTTTCAAATATCTCATCAGTTATAATATTAAAATTTATTTTAGCAATATTTTCAATAATAGTATTAGAAATAGTATCATCGATATTAGAGATTGATTCCTTTAATATAAAAGATTTTGTAGATAAACCACCATAAGAAGCATATAATTTATTACATAAATTATTAAAATCAAAAGTTAATTTAGAATGTTCTTCTAATTTGCCAATAATAGGTAGAATAATTTTTAATAATTCTTTAAATCCATTGGCATTAATATAGGAATAATTATTAATATATTTATCATAATAATTTGAATTATAAACATTATAATTAATATCAATATTTTCAATTTCATCAATATCTTCCTTATTATCAGCATCAACTAAATAATTATTATCAAAAACAATATCATTATTAATATAATAATTATCTATATTATTTTCAGTTTTAATTTCATTAATTTCTTTATATAAATTCATAAATTTAAATGACTTAATAGAATATAAATTTTTATTAGAATTAATTAATTTTTGATATTTTTCCTTTTCAATATTATACAATTCTTCTATACGTTCCATATCATTTGAATTAAAATTTTTAATAGTAGTAATTAAATTATTAATATTTTGAATAGTAACAATATTTCTGATATTTGTAATAACTGTATTTAAATCGATATTATTATTAGAAATAGCATAAATTATATCATAAATATTATCATATAAAATATCAGGATTATCTATACCATTTTTTTCTTCTTCAAGTTTACTAATTATAACATCGTGTGCATTTTTATCATCTTCAGATAAATTTAATAATTTAAATATATTAAATATATTATTATAAAATGTTATTTTGTGATTAATAATAGTATGTGGTTTTATTCTAACAGATTTTAAATTATATTTTACAACATTAGTATCAATAACAGATTTAATATAATCATTTAATATATTAAAATCATTTAAATTAATTTTATCTAAATAATAATTAAATTTTTCTAACAATATAGAAATATTTTCATAATCTAAATTTTCAAATTCTTTTAATTCATTAGAATCTAAATTATCTATAATAGTATTAATAGATGGTGTTGATTTATTAATTTCAATATTAATATTATCAGAAGTCGTTTCAATTTTATTTAAAGATATTTTTTTCCTTAAATAAGATAATACCTTATCAGATAAATAGTCGTTATTTATAGCTTTTGGTACAGTATAATAAATTTCTTTAACGGGTACATTAGTATCATCGTGGGGTAATAGTGTATAATCGTCACTTATATCGTTATTTTCGGGACTAGTTATATTAAATTTAATAGAAGTTTTATAAAAAGGTTTAAAACGTACATAATTTGAAGTATCATCATAAATTATACTAAAAAAAAGTTTATCTTTTTCTTTTTTTGCTAAATTTAGATCCCTATATTTATTAATTTTTTTAAATGTATTTATAAAATTGATTAAATTTTCATTCGCATTGTCATTATTATTTAATGTTTTTTTTTCACACTCACAAACCAATGTATAATTAGTAGTATTAAAATCACTATTGTCTAAAATATTATAAAATAAATCAACATATTTATTAGTTTTATTTGCATTCTTAAAAATATCATATAATTCATCAAATATTTCCTTTTTTGTTAAAGCGATAAATGTTGGATTTTCAATAATTATTTCATCATATGTTAATATTTCATAATATTCAATTTCAGGAAGTTCTTCAACAATATATTCTACATCAGTGGCATCAAATGTATGATTTTCAAAATCCATATCTATATCCATATTATGTGTAGTTTCATTAACTATATCCATTCTTAATATATAAAATTAATCAATCTTAATAGATTAAATGAAAAAAAATATAAAGATTAATTTATTTATCTTTGACAAAAATATTCCATTCACTTTTAATATTTTGTAATAATTCAATTATAGAAACACAATTATATTCTAAAAAGTCAATAAAAACTTTAGAATTTGTTTGTTCGGGTAATGTAAAACGTATTTGTAAAATTGTTTTTAAAGGATGTGGACAAATATAACCACAATATGTACAGGTAATATTATTTAAAACATTTTCATTTTTTCTAACAAATTTGTTATGGATAAAAGATTGAATAATATTACCAATAGTATCATCTTCATTATCAATTGTAATTTCATATGTATTTTCTAAATCATTATAATTATTAATAATAATATTATCAGACTTAATATAGTTAATAATATTATATAACTTTGAAATTAAAATATCAAATGATTTATTTAACAAATATTTCGGTGTAATATATTTATTAATAGGTTCTATTTCAAATAATACAGCATTACATTCACCATATTCGTCAGTATAATAATTGCGTTCTTTATCTAAAATTGAAGTGTCTTTTGTATTTTTAGTTTCATCTATGATATAAGAGAAATTTGCTAAACTAACAGGATTAAATGAAGCATTATATTTACCATTTTTTTTAACAACATTTGCTTTAAAATGTAAATATTCATTGTGTCTTAATCTGGTAATTAAAATATAATCATTTGAAATCATATTGGGGTAAAACATTTCATTTAATTCTTTTTTATTTAAACTGACATTATTTTTTTTGACAGTTATATCATTTGTAGTAACATTTAAAATATTTGTACCTTTATTTTCAACATTTAATTCTAATTCGATAGAATTATCTTCGTAATCATCAATTTCATTTTCTTTTAGACAAATTGGTATTAAACCAATTCTATGAATTAAATATTCGTTATGTAATGGTCCGTTACTTTTAATAATATCAACGGTTGGTTCATTTTCGCCAATAATTCCAGGAACTTGAATATCAGAAATAATAACTCTTCTAATACCATTAATAATAGATATATCAGTATCATAAATTTCAAAAGAATATCTATTAGTGGGATTAGTAGGGTCAAAATTATACTTTTTAAACATATCTTTATTAATTAAGTGTTATAAAATTTAAATCAATTTTTTTTTAAATAAAAAATGACATTTTTATTTATGAATAAAAATAATATGAAAACAGATATTGTAATAAGTAATTTTATTCAAAAAGTTGATTTAAATACATCATATAATATAACTGAATTAAAAAAAATATTAAAAGAAGTTTATCAATTAAATATAGATAATAATAATACAAAAACACTAAATAAAACTCTTAAATTAGTTCATGAAATGCCATTATTATTTAAAAAATAGCAAACATATATAAAAAAATGAATGTTATATAAAAATAATTTTAATTAAAATGTTTAGCAAAGTATATAACTATTTTTTTAAAGAGATTGAAAACAATCTAGTAGAAAATTTAAAAAAAACAGAAGCAGAAGTTGAACTAACCGAAAAAGAAACTTGTACAGAAGAAATAAAAGACGAAAAAATAATATATTGTAAAACTGATAATAATGCCTGTTGTTTAAAAACAACAAATAATATTTTACTAGATTTATTTGTAAATATTGGCAGAGATTTAAATGAAGTAGATTTAAATAATTATATGACTGAAGCTATGAAAGAAAATCCACACAAAACAATAGCAATTATTTTTAATTCAAGAGATAGAAAAAATGGTAAAAAAGAAAAAACCATTAGCAATAATGCATTATTATGGTTAAAACATAATAATTGGTTAAAAACATATAAAAAGAATTTAAATAATTATATTGATTTATATGGTTGTTGGAAGGATATATTTTATATACTTGAAAATGATTCATATGATAATGAAATAGAAATGAATGTTGTAGTAGAACAATTGTTAAAAGATAGAAAAAATTTAATAAATAAAGGCGAAGTATCTTTATGTGCGAAATGGAGTCCAAGTGAAAATAAACATTATGATAAAAAAGGAAATATTGGTTGGAAGATAGCAAACCGTTTATTAACCGCTGAATTTATTAAAAATGAATTAACAGAAGAGGACTATTATAAATATAGTGAAAATCGTCAATATGAATATTATAGAAAAAGATTTTTATCACCACTTAGAAAAAAGATAAATATTGTTGAGAGTTTAATGTGTAAAAACGAATGGAATAAAATAAATTATGAAACAGTTCCAGGTGTAGCATCAAAAAGATTAAAAAATAGTTTTATGAAGCATGATGAAGAACGATATAAAATGTATTTAAATGATGTTAAATCTGGAACAAAAAAAATTAATGTAACTGGTATTTTACCACACGAATTAGTAAATTATTATTTAGCAAATGAAAATAATGAAGTAGATATGACAATAGAAAATCAATGGGATACAATAGTAAAAACAGTAAAAGAAACTGGGATATTTAATAATACAATTGCAGTTGTAGATGTATCAGGTTCTATGTTTTCAGCAAACAATGGTAGTATACCGGCACAAGTTTCAATTGCATTAGGATTATTAATTTCAGAAATTTGTGAAGGATTATTTAAAAAGAAGGTAATAACATTTAGTGAAAAAGCAGAGATTTTTAGTGTAAAGGGAGAAACATTAAAAGAAAAAATAGAATCAATTAAAAGTATGGATTGGGGATATAATACAAATTTAGAAAATGTATCAGAATTAATTGTTAATTATGGAAAAGAAAATAAATTAGAAAGAAATGATATGCCAAATAAAATAGTTATTTTATCGGATATGCAATTTGATGAAGCAATTGAAAAAAGTGATAATAAATTAATGCATACATTATTTGTTAAAAAATTTACAGACAATGATTATAATGTTCCACAAATGATATATTGGAATTTAAATTATGATAATACAAAAAGTTTTCCAATTAGTAAAAATGAAACAGGTACAGCATTATTATCAGGATTTTCGGAACAATTATTAAAAATGTTTATGGAAAATGAAGAATTTACACCAGATATGATTTTAGATAGTATATTAGAAAGTTATATGAAAAATGTTAAAATTGATAAAACAGAACTAGAAAAAAATAAATAAAAAAATGATATTAAATTATAATATAGAGTAATAATTATGTCGGATGAATTATTTACACCTATCAAATTTACTACAAATATATATTTAAAACCCAATGAAATAAAAAGTAATTTCGACGATATTTTTTTAAATAAATTAAAAAAGAAATTAGAAGGTTTATGTACTAAACATGGTTATATAAAAAAAAATAGTATTAAAATATTAAAAAGAAGTTGTGGGTCACTAATAAAACAACATTTTAATGGTAGTATATTATATGAATTACAATGTATAGCAGAAATATGTAATCCTGTAAAAGGTACAGTAACAAAATGTGTAGTAAAAAACAAAAATAGCATGGGTATATTAGCACAAGGATTTTATGATAATGAACCAATATTAGAAATAATTATACCAAAAATTTCAGCAGGTATAAAATCAGAAATAGATTTAAATTTAGTAAACATAGGCGACGAAATAAATATAGAGGTATGTGGGAAAAAATATATATTATATGATAAATATATATCAATAATTGGTAAAGTTATTAAAAATGTTGAAAATAAAAATATTAATGAAGTATATGAAGAAATATCAGATGAAGAAGATGTGAACAATGATGATGAAAATATATTAAATGAATTAGATGATGATAAATTTAAAGATGAAGAAGAAGATGATGATGATGAAGACGAAGAAGATGAAGAAGAAGAAGAGGACGATATTGATAGTAATAATGATGATGATTTAGATATTGAAGAAGATATAGACGAAGATTTTGATATAGAAGATTTAAACGAATAATTATATAAAATATAAGACATATTAATATTATAAATGTATGGGTAGAAGAAAAATAATAAGAGAAACAGTAACAGAAGAAAAAAAAATAATAGAAACAGTAAATGAAAATAAGGTTGATAATAATGATATAGACAAAAAAATAGATTTATGTAAATTAATACAAAGTAATATAAATAATTTATCAGAAAATGAATTATATGAAATATTTAAAATATTACACAAACATAATAGTAAATATACAAAAAATAATAATGGAATATTTGTAAATTTAAATTGGATAGATTATAATATATTAGAAGAAATATATAATTATATTTTTTTTTGTATGAAATCTCATAAAGAAATTAGTAAATATGAAATATTAAAAGATATGTATAATAAAAATTTAGAAATAGAAACAGATAAAAATAAGAATAGTGATATAAAAACAAAAAATAAAAAGGATAATGAAGAAGAAGATGATGAATATGAAGAAGATAATGTAATAACACAAAAAATGCAAAGAGTATCATCGAGTATGAAATTTTATTTATTTAAGAAAAAATTTTTAAAAAAAAATATAGGTGCAACGAATCAAATTAATACGAATATATTAACATATGAGGAATATTTAATAAAAAATGATTTATGAATAAATTATTATAATAAATAAAATGAATAATTATGATATTGATTTAGTAAGTTATATTTCAAAATTAGAATTAAAACAGCATGAAGATACTATGTGGAAATTAGAAAATATAGATTTATATAATAAATTTACTCAATATATATATAATGAAAAAATAAAAGAAAATAAAGTATTAAATGAAACAGAAAAATTACAAGTTACAGACAATTTAGTTAATAAAAAAATTAAAATATCACCAATCGAATTAATATGTAAAAATAATAAAATAATATATAATGAATTAAGTTTGAAATATATTAAAGAAAAATTAGTAAATATGATTACACTTAAAGAATTTAGTAAAAATTTTGGTAATAAAAAATCATCAGAAATAATGAATGGTGTAGTTAATAACAAATGGAATACATCATTGGCGTTATTTATGTCATTTTTATTTAATTTAAAAATAATATATCAAGGAAAAGATATATTATTTAAAAAAGATTTAATAAATTATAGCATAATTACTATATAAATTCATTGGGTTTAAATAAAGGATACATATATAATCTATTTAATTTTAATAAATTTTCAGATATTATATTGCATTTTTGTTGTTTTGTTTTAGAATTTTTATAAGTATTTATATCTATTTTTAATTCTTTTATAATATTATCATGTTCTGATTTTAGCAATGATTCACAAACAATACCAGTTTTTTTTGCAACACTAATACCACTTGATAATATTTTAAAAACATTATTATAAGTATTTTTATCTTTTTTAGGTAAAATTATACCAGAACTAATAGTTTCTTTTTGCATATTTGGAATAATAATTTCTCTTCGATTTTTAATAATATTATTATAATCGATGTCCATATCAGATAAAGAATAATAATTATTTTTATCAAAATTATATAAATTCATAGTTGGTGTTTCGCTATATATATTAAAATATCCAATATACATTATTTTATCATTTGTAGAATATAATTTTAACTCTTTTTTATGTATTAATGCCCCTTGTCTATAAAAACAAGATGCTATATATTTATCCTCTATTTTTAACTGATTATAATCAGTTGTGATAATATAATCAATAAACTTTTTATACGTAATTGCATCAAATGATAAATAAAATGATATAGTATTAATATTTATAGATGTATCATTAAATTCTAATTTTGATAAAGCATTGGGTATAATGTTTTGTTCAACAGTTTTTTTTGTTTCTGGAACATCATTTTTATATAATATTCTTAATGAAGTTTTTGAAACATTAAAAATATCTATAATATGTAAACCATTATTATGTGGAATAATTATAGTATTTGCTATTATATTATTGGGATATATAATATTATTTATTGCTTCAAATATAACATCTGCATCAAATTCTGCATCTTTTAATAATTCATCAAATTCAATAAATCTATAACCATTATGTTTTTTATTAATTATTAAACTTTTAACAAGATTAATAGCATTAGTAACTAAATGTTTATATGTTTCTTTTCTAAAACCAGATTTATTTATTTCTAAATTATCATAATTACAATTAGGTTTTAATTCATCATTATCACCAAATGTATAATCGATAAGTTTATTTTGTGATGTTTTTAATTTAATATTAAAATTAAATATTTTTTTTGAAAAGAAATTAATATTCTTCATTAAATAACAATCAAAAGAATTGTCTCTAATTAATTTATCAATTACATTACTTTGATACAATTTTTTAGATGAAATGCGGTATGCATGTATATCAGGTGTTTCCTTTTTATAATTATCAAAACTTGCGTGCATATAGACAGACATATTTCTTTCTTCTAATGGTAAATTATTATGTCTACAATTACGTATGCCTCTGCCAATAATTTGTATAGATTTATTAAAATGATACCACGGTTCAATTAAATGCATTTCTCTAACATTATAAAAACTTAAACCTTCGCTAGCAACAGGTGTTATTAATATAACTTTAATTAATTGACCATTTACATTTTTTGGATTATTAATAACGGGTAATAATTTATCAATAGTTGTAGTACCCATAACATTATTTAATTCAGAATGTGAAGTCATAATACAGTAATTAGGAGAATTATTAAAATTATATTTAGGTGGATTTTTAATAATAGTAGGTTTATTTAAAATATTATTTTCACCATAACGATTAAAACCCATATGTTCTAACATAATAGCAACAGGTAAAATACCACCATCTATAAAACGCGAATATATAACAACAATACCATTTGAATTCATAATAAAATTAGAAATCGTTAAAAACTTACCAGAATATTTACCAATAAAATCTTCAGATGGATATAATGCATTCATATATTTTTTATTATAATCAACAGATAAAGTATTTTTATTAGATAATCTATTAAAAAATTTAGAAAATCCAGTAGAACCTGTTTGATTTTCATATACAATATTCATAGGTTGTAAATTTGCCAATACATTATTTTCATTTAATTCCTGTTTTTTTAATATATTATTTGACTGTTTTTCTCCCAATTTAGATAAAATAATACCCTCATTAATTTTATTTATCCAATTTGATTCACTAGTGGGAATTGGATTATTATTTGGATCATTGGGTATAAATTTATCTAAAATTTTAAAACCATTTTCTTTAGGAGTTAATTTAATTGCAAACGTAAATGGATTTTTACCTCTTAAATAGGAAATATAAGTTTTAGATAAAGAAGTTAATATATTTTTAATATTATCATATATTTTATCATTTTTATCAAAAATATCAGGAAATGGAGGTTTAATAGTTTCTAAAATATCATTGCGTTTATCATTTAATAAGAATAAATATAATAAATCTAATATATCAGTTGGTTCATTATACATTGGTGTAGCAGATAATAATATTAATTTATTATTATTACCATTTTTAAGAATATTAACAATAGCAGAATATATTCTTTTATCTTCTTGTTTTGAACTATTGCGTATGTTATGTGCCTCGTCTATTATTATTACTTTATCATTTAATGATTTATTATTATACTCATTTTCTACAACTTTTGCAAATTCATCATAAGTAAATAATCTATATCTAGAATTAATAATTTTTTTAATTTTTAAAGCTGCTTTATCTTTATTTTTACTATCATTTAATTGTGCTAATTTAATATATGTATCACCAGTACACTGATTTAAAAGTAAATCCATATTATCAATATTAGCAAGTGAAAAAATTTGCTCTTTAAAACTACTACGCAATGCACTGGGCATAATTACCCAAATTTTAGGTTCATTAAAATTTAAATGCGATAATAATAAATTTTCCGATAATGTTATTGCTGAACAAGTTTTTCCAACACCAACACCGTGATATAAAAGCATACTTTTATATGGTGTTCTTATTGAAATATAATGACTAATTAAATGTTGATAAAATGTTTTTTCAAAAGTATTACACAATTTATATGCATTTTTATTAAAATCTTCAACAGAATTAATTGTTTTAAACTCGGGTATTTTATGCATATTAAATTCATATAAACTATTTATTTTTTCACTAAATGTATTATCATCTAATGATGGATAATATAACTGTTCAGTATTTAATAATTTAGTATTTTTTTTTTCTTTTTCAAGTTCCTTAATCTTATTTGTCAAATCTAAAGTTTCTTTATCAGATAAAATTTCATCTTTTATTTTACTTTTATACATTAATATAGAACTATTTATACTATCAATATCACTTTTCTTACTATTATTTTTTACACTTTTATTATCATTTAAAATTTCATATATTTTACATTGCTCTTTAATATGACTATATAATTTCCCCTTTTTATCTAAATAATAATTTGTTCTGGGATTAATTGTATCATTTTCAAACCATTTATTGCATTCAGCTTTATTTAAAGGTTCTTCCAGTATAGATTTAACTATTGCTTTATTTTTTTTTATATCAGTACTGGGGTTATTATTAAAATAAATTTTACATTGTTTATTTAATTCTTTAACAACAACGCTATTTTCTTTTAATTTTCTACCGGTTTTAGGATTTATATATTTATTTTCTAACCATTTTAAACAATCTTCTTTTGTAAATTGTTTATATCTTTCATTATATTTATCCGCCATATTAATGGTATTCTCTATAATGTGTAATTATTTTTATACCTTTTAATTTTTTTCATAATCAAGAATCAATTTATTTGTTAATTTAAAAATTTCAATACGTTCAATATTTTTAGGTTCTATTTTATTAATAACTTCATTAAAAGTAAACCATTTTAAATCTCTAATTTCTCTTACTTGTTCCATACAATTTTTATCAATAAATAAATTAACTTTTTTATTAATTTTTGCAATATAATATGAATGTTTATATAATATATTATTGCTACCATAAAAAACTTCTTCAAAATTATTAAAATTAGTTTTTATATCAAAATCTGTTTTAGATAATCTTGTTTCTTCACAAAATTCTCTTATCGCACAATCAACATTTGTTTCTTTTAATTTACGTCTACCTTTTGGAAATCCCCATTCTTGTTCATAATGTTTTTTTTTATTATCATAATTGTTAAAAATACAATCGATAATTGAATTTGTTAATAAGTAAGTATATTTTTTTTTAGATTCAATATATTCATTAGTATGTTTAATGGTAACATTATTAGATTGATACCAAGCATAATTCCAAATATTATTAAATATTTTATTTTTAATTAAATTTTTTTCATTAAGTGTCATATTATATATCAATTCGGTTATATATTCAATATCATTTAAATTATATTTTCCTCTAACAAATTCCATAAAAGATAATGTATCTTTACGTTGTATCATTAAATATTTAATTTGTTTATTTTCAATTTTATAACAAATTATACCAAAACTCATAATAGGATGAATACAATCTTTATACAAATGTCCTGTTATACCACAATTACGACAAGTTTGTGGTCTATTATAATTTTTATTTGTATCGTCGTTTTTTTTATTTTTCATAAAATAAGTTCCGATTAAATAATATATTTATATGCTTATATGTTAAAATTCTTAAACCATTAAATAAAAAAAATTATTTATAATAAATTAAAATTAGCTTGTTCTAAAGAACCATATGAACTATATCCGCCAGATGTTAAATCCCCCGAATAAAATTCTTCATCATTTAATTGTTGTGATTCCATTTGAACTTTTTCTGGTTCTGGTGAAGGCACAGGAGGTGATTCAACAACTTGTTCCACAGGCATTACTGGTTCAACAACTTCTGGCATAACAGTTTCAGTTACAGGTTCTTCTTCTTTTAATAAAGCTTCGGCATATTCATTTGCATCATCTTTATTTAATTTAGAAACATCTTCTAATTCTGAAACTTGTTTAGTTGCGGTTTTATAAGTAAATACTGAATTTACAATAGTATATATTACCAATAAGCAATATAATATAGTAAATACCGCAATAACCCAAGCAAGTAATGAACACCACCAATTTTCACCTTTTGATGTACCAGTAACAATGCAAGTTAATTCAACTAAACTTAACAATATTCCGGGTAATACCATTAATAATATGAAAAATACACCTAAAAATCTTTTACCTAATGGTACATCAGTTTCCATAATTAATATTGTTACACATAATAATAATAATGTTAAAAATACAGCAAACCCAGTGTATTTTGATTGTGTAGAACCTATTATCGCTTTTACAAATTGATTTGAAGCCATAATTATCTCGTTTTATTTCCTTATCTATAAAAACAAAAGAAAAATAAAAAAAATGATTAAAATATATAAAAAAAATAGTATATTAATTATAATACTTTAATGGGCATACCTTATTATTTTTATATTTTAACCAAAAGTTATAATAGTATTTTATTAAACAATATAGATTTTAAACCCGATTTATTTTATTTTGATTTTAACGGAATTATACATCCAATCGCTAAAAAATATAATAATGATGAAAAAATATTAGAAAATTTATGGAATAAAGTAATTGATTATAAAAATATAGCAGATAATATATATATATGCATTGATGGCATAGCACCTTTGGCAAAAATTATTCAACAGCGTAAAAGACGATATTTATCAACATATAAAAAAATATTAGACAAAGAAGAAAATATATGGGATACAAATGCAATTACTCCGGGAACAGAATTTATGAACAAATTAAATAAATATTTAAAAAGTAAAATTAAAGATACTAAAAATATATATTTAAATGGTAGTGATAAAGTTGGTGAAGGCGAACATAAAATATTTCAGTATATTAAAAAATTAAAGAACGATAAAACAATATTGATACACGGACTAGATGCGGATTTAATTATTTTATCACTAATATCTCATAAAAAAAACATTTATTTAATGCGAGAAAAACAAGAAAATGACAAATATGATTATAGTTATGTAAGCATAAATGAACTACGTAATGCGATTATAAAAGATTTAACTATTAAATGGAATTTAGATGGCAATAAATATACAGATAATTATTCGCAAAATTCAATAGATTTAGTAGAAACATATTGTGTAATGTGTTCATTGCTAGGAAATGATTTTTTACCACATTTATTAACATTAAATTTAAAAAATAATGGATTAGAGACATTAATGCTATATACAAAAAATGCTATTAATATGCACGGATTATTAGTTGAAAATGGTAGTATAAATCACAATACATTAACCGAAATTTTTATATCATTATCTAAAACAGAAGATAGTGATTTATTGAACATAATAGATAGTTATATTAATAAAAAAGTTCATAATTCAAATATGGAAAGTGATTATTACGCTATTAAACATAAAGATAATATTGCTAAAGAAATTTATAGTAATACAAAAGAATGGCGATATATTTACTATAAATATAAATTTAACAGTAATATATATATTGATTCAAGTGTTATTAATATTGCTTGTAAAAAATATATAGAAGGGATTTATTGGACTTATATGTATTATAAATATTATATTATAGATCATAATTGGTATTACCCTTTTAATCATCCACCGATTATTAAAGATATTTCTAATCATTGTACTGGCAATCAAGCACCTGATATTAAAAATAATGGAACATTTATAAATAATGATGTACAATTATTATTGGTTTTACCAGTTCAGAGTAATAATTTATTAAAAAAAAAAATTAAATTATATACTGAAAATGAAAATAAAGGTCTGTTACATTTATTTCCACGCAAATATAATATAGACACCTTTTTAAAAACACATTTATGGGAATGTTATCCAAATTTGCCAAAAATAAATATAGAACATATTAAAAATATATTAAATATTTAAAATTATGTTTCATCAATACATATCCAATTTAAAGGTATTATTGTTTCAATATTAAAATTTAATCTTTTATTATATTTTAATTTATTAGGATACATAACAGAAGATGTTTTATCAGATAATAAAGCACTCCATAAAGAAAAAAAACTGTTTGAAATAATAATGTATTTACATAAAGAAATTATTAACATTTGTTCCCAATCATTAATACTATCATTAATTTTTATAAAATTTAATTTATTATGAAATATATTATCTAAACGTATAATATATTTATTTACAATATCATTATCATTTTCAGAACAAAAAAATAATAAATTATAATTATATATACTATCATTATAAGTATTTAATAAATTTATTAATGTATTTATAGAATTATAATAATATTTTATTGTTTGTATTTGTAATATAATATTATCTGAATTTATATTATTTTTAAATTTAAAATGTATAGCGATATTTTTTTTATTTAATATATAACTAAACTTTTGTTTTATTAGTGCTTTTTTACTACTAATATTTAATAAATTATATAATTTTATATTATATTTTTCAAAATTATAAATATTATCTATATAATTTATTAAATTATAATTATTATCGATTTCATTTACATTAATTATTAATAATTTATTTTTTATATTTGAATATAAATTATTAAAATATGTTTTTTTATTATCATAAAGTGTATTTGAATTATGATTGCAATATATTTTATAGTCAAGATTATACTTATCTGATAGTTGTAATATATTTATTAACTCAAATAATTGATTACCTAAATTAGAATGTAATATTAAGTATAACATATATAGTACAAATTATTATTATTTTATATAATAAAAAAAATATTTTTATTTCGTTTCTATTTTATAATCTTCATTGAAAAAATAAATTGCTGTTAATTTTTTTCTCATTATTCTTAAATCCTTACATATTTCTAAACTGGTATTATTATTTTCAGTCCATTTTTTTAATAAATTATTATAATAATCCGGACATTCATTCATTAAAGGATAATTTATTATATCAGAACACGCCAACATAACGGCTTCTTCTGATAAACCAATTATATGTGAAAAATGTTTAATTATACAGTCACGGCATCTTTTATTTTTATTGGCCAAATGCTCTTCTAAAAGTATAGATTGTTTTATTATTTGATGCATATTATATTTAGGATCGCTTACAGGATCAATAGATGAACAGTTTTTAATACTGCACGTTTTATTATCATCTTTATTTAGTGTTAATATTTTTGGGTTTGTATTTTTAATAGTATTTCTCTTTTTTTTTTCTAAATTATAATAATATAATGCAACAAACGATATATTAACTAATAATATTAATATTATTAATAAATATTCGTTTGACATTTTTACTATCTTATCTATATTAATAATAGAATATATATTTTGCAATAACTTGTTATTTTTTTATATTTCTATATAATAGAAGATAATGGTAAAAGGTGGTGATGGTTGCGATTTAAGGGAAGCATTTAAACAAGATGGTGGTAAGAAAAAACGTAAACCATCACCTTATGCATTATTTGTTAAAAAACAATTTCCTTTATTAAAAAAACAACATCCAGATTGGAAAGCAACACAAATAATTAAAGAAATTGGTAATATGTGGCGTAGCAGATAAATTAAAAATAGTTATTTTTATTTAAAAAAATGATAATATATTTATTTAATATTTAAATAATGTCAGGACTTCATAATAAAATTGATAATTTAGACTCAATTGTTTATTCTGTAATTGAAAAATTTACTAATAGAGCAGAAATTGGTTTTACAAAATATAATAAAAATATGGATAGAAATGATTTAACAATATCAGAATGGTTAGAACATTCTATCGAAGAAAAAATGGATGATATTATTTATATGCAAAAAATTAAAAAATTAATTAGTGAAAAAGAATATAAAAATATTAAAATAAAAGACTTATAATGTTTCAATATTATATCCTAAATTTTCTAATATCTGTTCTATTTTACTATATTTTTCTGTTAATGTATCGAGTTTATTATTCAAATTATTTATTTCAATTACTTGCTGATTTGAGTTTAGTACATCAGTATGATATTGTGTAATTATACCATAAATAGTATCTATACTATTATTTATTTTTGTATTTTCTGATGTTATATATTTGGATAATTTTGTATAATTATCATATAAATTTAAAGATTTTGTTTCTAATTCTATATTATTACTATTTAAAATAGCATTATACATATTATTATAATTATCTGATAGTTCCTTTTCAATATTTACATTTATAAGTTTTGATAATATATTACCATTTACAACCAAATCATTATTATATATACCATTAATTATATATTTATTTTGTATTCCTTGATATATATCATCAAGTGTTAAATTTTCTATTTTATTAATAATTGCATTATCATTATCTATTATTAAATTACTTGTCATTGTATTTTGTTCTGTTCTTTTTTGTTCTAATTCTAATATATAATTTGACATATGAATATCTACATTCTCTTTAATTTTTTTTATTAAGTAATCACTTTCAGCAATATTATGATTTGTAATGGCATTTGTATATATATTACTATATAAAGTACTCATTGTTTCATCAATTTTAACATCAACACGTTTTGTTATTACCTCGCCATTAATTATTAAATCATTATTATACATATTATTAACTATATATTTATTATTCGAACCCTGAATAACATTATCTAATGAAATTGTTTTGATCATATTATCAACTTGTAAAGTTATATTTTCTGTATAATTAGACATTGTTATATCAACAATACCATTAATTCTATCTATTAAATAATTGCTATTACCGGCAAACGAATTAGATAAACCATAAAAATATTTATCATTATATATTTTTTCAAGTTCATTATCTATTTTAACTTCTACAAGTTTTGTTACAAGATTTCCATTTATTACTAAATCATCATTATATATATTACTAATTATAAACTTATTAATATTACCTTGTTGTATATCATCTAATGTCAAATCATTAATTTTATCATTAAATAACTGATTTATTTGTGACATATAATTTGACATACTAGTATCAATTATATTATTAATAGTATTTTGTAAATTTTCATTATTGCCTAATGTAGGTTCTTCTATTATTACGTTTCTAATAATATTTGATATATTTGAATAAGTATCTTTTTCGTCATGAAATGGATTTACAAATAAATTACTGTAATATAAATCAGTATAATATTCTGTATCTAATTCTAATAAATTAATACTTTTTGCAGTTAAATTACCTAAAACTACTAAATCATCATTATATATATTATTATGTATATATTTATTACTTGTTCCCTGTTCAACTCTATCTAAATGATGTAAACCCATCACATGTTTTATTTCTTGTACATTATTTAATATATTTGTAAATTGTAAATTTGATAATAATAGATTTGAATTACTATAAAATTCATATAATCTTTCTTCAGTTAAATATAAATTAGAACCTTCTTTTAAATCAGATGTTGTTTTATCAGATAAATTAATATTATTAATCAATGAACCATCACCTTTTAATTGTGTTGCATTTATACAACCATCAATATCTATATTATAATTTACATCTGTTTTATTACCTATAAATCCATTGCTATTTATTTTTAATACACTATTGTAATTATAATATGCTTCAAATATATTACCATCTCCAATTTGATCTATATTAATTGAAACATTATTTCCATAATTTACAATATTTAAACAATCTGAATTTAAAATTGATGTATTTACAATTGTGGCATTATTATTTAATATAGAATTGTCGGCATTTAATGTACCTTTTATATTTAAATTACTGTTATATTCGTTATTTACAATAAATTTATTTGAAGATCCGTTATTTACATTATCTAAATTAATATTAATTAAATCTAAATCTAATAAATTTGATAATGTAAAATTCGAATTAATTAAATCAGTTAAATTATCTTCAACATTATTTATTCTATTTTTTTCAATATCTAACTCTATATTTAAGTCTTCTATTTTAGTATTAAATATATTTGATGCTTCATATAGTGCTAATATATTTGGGTCATTATCTATATTTGATAATATATTTGAAGTAGTAAAAGTTTTATTATTAACATAATTAATTAAATTATTGGACGTTTCATTTATTTTAGAATTTAATATATTTGATGCTTCATATAGTGATAATATATTATTTGAAGATTCTTCTATTTTAGTATTAAATATATTTGATGCTTCATATAGTGCTAATATATTATTAGAAGATTCTTCTATTTTTGTACTAAATATATTTGACGCTTCATATAGTGCTAATATATTTGGGTCATTATCTATATTTGATAATATATTTGAACTTATATTTGATGATGATAATCCTAAACTATTTATATAGTTTATAATACTATTGGAAGTATTTAAAATATTCAATTCCAATGAACCATCAATAGCATCTATATAATCAATTGTAGTATCATTATTATATTTTATTAAATCTGTAATATTATTAGATGTATCTGATATATAATTTGTTATAATAATATTAGATGTTATTAATATATTGCTTCTTAATGTATCATTATTCGAATTAACATTTATTAAATTATATAGATAATTAGATATATTATTTATGTAATTTGAATTATTTAAACTATTAAAATCAATATAATTTGATAATTTAGTATCAAGTTCTAATATTTCTGCATCAATATAGTTAGAAGATACATTGTTAGATATATTAGCAGTTTTAAAATCAATATAGTTTGATAATTTAGTATCAAGTTCTAATATTTCTTCATCAATATAGTTAGAAGATACATTGTTAGATATATTAGCAGTTTTAAAATCAATATAGTTTGATAATTTAGTATCAAGTT
>MDSW01010077.1_pt1 | contig 20877 bp, 16 predicted proteins | sample 811171 | NCBI WGS metagenome assembly MDSW01 (sample SAMN05326641, study PRJNA326480) | marine metagenome | isolation source: seawater | place: Atlantic Ocean: North West | collected 2012 | reverse complement strand
TTACAACAATGGTTGTGCAAACCACTGGATGCCAACGGAAGTTCCTATGACCAAGGATATTGAAATCTGGAAGTCAGATAAGCTGACTCACGATGAACGCCTGGTTATTATGCGGAATCTCGGCTTCTTCGCGACAGCCGAAAGCCTGGTTGGTAACAATCTGGTATTGGCAATTTTCCGGCATGTGACAAATGCTGAGTGTCGGCAGTACCTGCTGCGGCAGGCATTTGAAGAAGCGATCCACTCTCACACTTTCCTGTATGTCGTCGAAAGCTTGGGACTGGATGAAGGTGAAGTGTTCAATATGTATCGGGAAATCCCATCCATCGCTGCGAAGGATGAGTTCGAAATGGAATTGACCGCTGAAGTGCTTGATCCTGATTTTTCCACCAATTCGTTTGAAGGTTGTCAGGCACTCTTGAAAAATCTCATCGGTTTCTACCTGATCATGGAAGGCATCTTCTTCTATTCCGGTTTTGTGATGGTGCTTTCCTTCCATCGTCGTAATCTGATGACGGGTATCGGCGAACAGTTTCAGTATATTTTGCGAGATGAGACAATTCATCTCAACTTTGGTCTGGATCTGATTAACGGCATCAAGGCAGAAAATCCAGAATTGTGGACAGAACAGTTTCAGCAGGATATGATCGCCAGAATTCGTAGAGCGGTTGAATTGGAAATCGATTACGCGAAGGACTGCCTGCCAAACGGAGTGATGGGGCTTAATGGCGATTTATTCCAAGAATATGTCCAGTATGTCGCAGATCGTCGCTTGGAGCGTATTGGTCTGCCGGCTCAGTACGGTAGTTCTAACCCGTTCCCGTGGATGAGTGAAACGATGGACTTGGCGAAAGAAAAGAATTTCTTTGAAACTCGAGTGACAGAATACCAAAGTGGTTCGGCTCTGTCCTGGGATGACTAAGGTTAGCTGCTAACGACTCTCTTTCATAACCTTCGTGTATAAGATGGCCTTCGGTTATCATACGCGGAGGTTTTTTTGTGGTAACATGAATCACCTTGTCCAGTCAAACTGCTGGCTGGGTGATATGACCCCCGTTTGAAACTGCTGGAGATGCTTAATGTTTGCTCGCTCAATTGCTGCAATTTGTTTATTTGCGGTCCCCGCCACCGTTTTTTCGGCTTTGGCCGGTGTAACCAACGCTCATGATGATCACTCAAAGCCGGATTCTTACCTCGTTTATATTGGCACGTACACGGGCCCTAAGAGCGAGGGGATCTATACATTTCGATTTGATCGGAAATCCGGAAAACTTACGGCAGTGAACAAGCCTACAAAAACGTCAAACCCGTCTTTCGTGGCTGTTCATCCAAGCGGTCAGTACCTTTATGCTGTTAATGAAGACGCGGAGTTTAATGGCGAGCAAGGTGGGGGTATCACTTCATTTTCTATCAATCCTAAAACAGGAGCTTTAACCGAGATTAACTCGCAGTGTACGCACGGTGCTCATCCATGCCATCTGACGATTGATCAATCCGGCAAAACAGTTGGTGTTGCCAACTATACGGGTGGCAGTATTGCTGCTTATAAGATTGGTAAAGCAGGTGAGTTAAGTCCGGCTTCTACTTTCGTGCAGCACGAAGGTAAAAGTGTCCATCCGCGTCAGGAAGCTCCACATGGCCATTCGATCGACGTTGACCCGTTTAATAAGTACGTCGCTGTAAGTGACCTTGGGATTGATAAAGTACTTGTGTACAAAATGAATCCCCGCAAAGGAGGATTCACGGCTCATTCATCAGTATCCACGACTCCGGGAGCTGGCCCACGTCACTTCAGCTTTCACCCGAACGGAAAATTTGGATATGGTATTAACGAATTGAATATGACAGCCAACGCTTATCGATTTGATGGTCGTGCCGGCACACTTGAACTCTTGCAGACGGTGTCGACGTTGCCGCCGGAGCAAAAGCAACAGGAAGGTCAGTCAACAGCAGAAATGTATGTTCACCCCAGTGGCAAGTTTCTTTATGGTTCCAATCGGGGGCATAACACGATCGTGGTTTATACGATTCATCCGCAGACCGGTAAGCTTACCTATGTTGAGAATCAGGATACTGGCGGGAGCACTCCTCGGAGTTTTGGTATCGTGCCAACGGGGGATTTTTTGCTGGCTTTGAATCAAGCGAGCAGCACGATCGTGGTATTTGAAATTGATCCTACAACCGGGGCGTTGGAACCAACAGGTGAAGAAGTGCCCTGCCCAACTCCGGTGGCGGCAGCCTTTCTGGCCCGATAGTAGGCTTGCGTCATTAGCAAATCCAAAGGGGCCTTATGGGAGTCGAGGTAGCACGTCCGAGACGACCTGGAAGCCATCGGCGAGGGAGTTGGTTTGGTTAAACAAGCCCGCAATAGCCAGTACTTCGCCAATGGTTTTGTCGTCAACCCCATGTGTTTTCAGAATGGCAGTGTGGGAATTCACACAATAGCTGCATCCGTTTGTGGCAGATACCGCCACGGCGATCATTTCTCGAATCGCTGGCGTGAGAGTTGATTCGCGTCCCACTGCTTCCGGGTGCATTAGTGTTTTTAGTTGCCCCCAAACTTGCTCTAACAGGTCAGGATTAACGGCAATCACCTTCCAGAAATTTGGGATGAAATCGATCTGTTTTGTTGCTTTGATATCTTTGTAGACAGCGGCAATGCGAGGTGAAGCCTGATCTTCTTCTATCGGGGCAACGGTTGCGATACGTTCATTAGTCATGATGATTGAGGCCTGTTAGCAAGTGTTCTGAAAAGGTAATTATCTGTCAAACCCGTTGTAACATATTGCAATTGAATTGTGATATAACGAAGGAACTTGTCCGTTGACTGGGGTCACAGGTCTTACCTTTCTCCTGTCAGTCGGAAGTTCATTCCGGAGACGATTCCACGCAATTTTAATATGGGTTCATAAGATGAAACAAAAAAGATCGGGACTAAGCCGGCGTAATTTTATGCTGGCCGCTACAGCCACAGCCGCTGTATCCTCTTTGGCTAGTAATAAATCGCTATCCGCTCGTGACTATGGGGTGGGGACACAGCCGGTTCGATATCCGGATCCGGATATCGTTGTGATCGAAGATGAATTTTCCAGCTACAAGCAGGGTAACGCTGCGATCATGCGTCTTTACCACGACCCGGAGATGATCTGGGCGGAAGGATGTGCCTGGAATGGTGTTGGTCGTTATCTGGTTTGGAGTGATATCCCCAATAACACTCAATTACGCTGGATGGAAGAAGACGGCCACGTATCGACTTTTCGTAATCCTGCGAATAATAGTAACGGAAATACCTTTGATCTGCAGGGTCGCCAGATCTCTTGTGAACATCTCACTCGTACTTTGGCGCGCTATGAATATGACGGTACTCGCACAGAATTGGCTAAGAGTTACGGTGGCAAATCGCTCAACGCTCCAAATGATGCGGTGGTACACCCGGCGACAGGTGATATTTTCTTTACAGACCCTGGGTACGGTGGCTTAATGGATTACGAGGGCCGTAAAGCAGAGAAAACTGATAACTGGCCTCAGCCTTATCAGAAAGAAGCGATTTATCGCTTTGAAGTAAAGACAGGTAAGTTGATTAAGTTGACTGATGAGATCTACAAGCCAAACGGCCTTTGCTTCTCCCCCGACTATAAGAAACTTTATGTGGCTGATACAGGAGCGAGTCACTATGACGATGCTCCTCGTAATATCAAGGTCTGGGATGTTGTTGAAGAGACTGACCTGAAACATGGTGAAGAGTACGCTTCGATGATGATGGAAATGACTGATGAGGATGGCAATGCCGAAGAAAAGGGTGGATTTGCTGACGGCATCCGTTGTGACGAAGATGGAAATATCTGGGCAAGTGCGGGTTGGGTCGGGGATGGCTACGATGGCGTCCACGTGTTTAACCCGGAAGGTACTCGCATCGGACAGATTCTGCTTCCGGAAATCTGTGCCAATGTTTGCTTTGGTGGCACGAAGAGAAATCGGCTGTTTATGTGCGGTAGTTCTTCACTGTATGCTGTTTACACACCAACCAAGGGTGCTCACTTCTGCTAGGTAGCCAGTTGATTTTGATGAAATGAAGAGCTCTGGTTGAGGATGACCCCAGCCAGAGCTCTTTTCGTTGGTGGATGCCTGTCGTGTGAAAACGCATGACGTTATTCAGCGTCAATCCTCTTCCGCAGTCGGAGGTTCTTTAGCAACAGAAATGGCGTCAACAAAAAGCAGTGAATTGGGTACGAAGAGTTTGGTTTCGTCTGCGGCTTCTAAAACCGTATATCGCAGGTCGGTGCTAATAACGGTTCCTTCGTATGTTTTGACTTTGATGTAATTGGTTTTCTCAAATGGTTTATAAATCAGTATTAGAATGCCTGCTAAAACGTTGGAGATGACATCCTTGAGTGCAAATCCTAAAGCAAATCCTGTCAGACCCAGACCGGCTACCAATGCCGAGACATCAACACCCAGTGCAGATAAAGCGGTGACCATTCCCAGCACCATCACACTGGTTTTGACGACTCGTCCGAGGAAGATTGCAAGGTCTTCGTCAATGTGCTGCGAACGTCCAACTCGCTCTGCAATCTTTTGCAGAATCTTAGCGGTTAGGTAGAAACAGAAAAAGGTAAGCAGGCTTAATCCGGCAGCCTGAATAATATCGGGCCACTCCATTTCAAAGAGGTTGATGGATTCGGCAGACTCCCCGGTGGTTTCTGTCGCGAGTAAAAATAGATTTGTCATGTCATAGATTGGGGGTAGCGGTAGCTTCGTAATACAGACGCCATTCATACTTACGTATACGCGCACAAATTAATGTTCAGAGAATAGTGAACACCTGTGGGTGATGGCAATAGCAGACTAGCTGTCCGAGTCTTTAGCCTTGTAATGTTTTGACGATATCTGCGGTGCCCAATGAACGAGTGGGGTAGAAAATCTCCCCGGCTTGATATCCTGCTTCTGCTCCGCACTGCATGGCGAATGATTTGACTCTGTCGTAGACGTATGCTTTTTCGGCTGGAAACTGAGTTTCATAACAGCGAATGGACTCCAGCTTCATTTCCAGCGTTTCGCTGATATCCATCGTGATATGACCGCTCGGAGCTGTGTGATGCATCGGCTCAAATGCCAGACGGAAATAGAGTTGTTTGGAGATGATGTGCCGTGGTAGGTCACCGAAGTGTTCCGGCCATTTACAAAGTCTGGAATAGAAAACGGCGGCATCCGTAATCTGCATGGCTTGATAATGGTCTGGTGAAGCCATTGGTGTCTTATCGCCAAATCCAATAACAATACGGGGACGGTACTTGCGAAATTCTTTTGCGAGTGTCACTCGATGTTCAAAGCAATCGAACAAGGCTCGGTTGGGCATGTCTAGAGTAATCCGTTTGGTGATTCCTAGTACTTCAGCAGCTCGGCGAGCTTCTTCAAGGCGGACTTCAGGGCCGGGGCTTAACGGTGTAGGCTCTCCGTCGGTTAGATCGATGATGCCAACTTTATAGCCCAGTTGAACGAGCCGTGCGAGCGTACCGCCGCAAGCGATTTCAACGTCGTCGGGATGAGCCCCCACGGCGATGACGTCTAACGGTTCAAATTCCTGTTGTTTGTCGGTCACAAATGTTCCTCGCTAGATATATTCGCTACTGAACGTCCTCGTATTGAAATCCCTTACGGAAGGTGGTGTGAACTTTGCCTTCCACTTCTGCGTATGGGTAAACAAGAAAGTTAACCGGGCCAGCCTCTTGTTCGGGAGTTAGTTTTAAGTCGCGGCCTGTTGTGAATGTTACGCGATTTGCTGTTAGATTGCCGTAGTAGTAATCGGTGAGCGTTGGATCTTTATCGGCTTCGGAGATATCTACTGGCACCCATTGATTGCCGGCTTCAAATTTTGCCCAGCAATGGTATCCACTGACCTCGCCCGCCCCGATTTTCGAAGGGATGGGAAAGCCGATTTCGAAACGAGCGGCGATGTTTTGTTCGCGACATACGGAGATGAAGAGGCTGTGGAAATCGGTGCAGTTTCCAAAGCCATTGCCGCATGCCCAAACACTGTCACCACGCCCCCATGCTTTACCTTCCGGTTTGTCGTATTGCATTCGTTGGTTGATAGCATCATAGATTTGACGCCCGGCGGTTAATGGGTCATCGGCAAGGTTGGTATCTCCCAGGACATCCGTAGATAGCTCTTTGTCAACGGGGACAAACGAGGTCGCCTGTTTGAATAACTTGGTTTCCCCTTCGCTTAACGCTTCCCCCTGCTCGCGGATGGCTTCTCTCCGAGAAATATTGTAGGTGACCTCAAAGGGGACTTCACCATCCTTATTGGCAGTTGCCTTGAAGTGTAGGATCCTGTTGCCAAACTTCGCTTCCTCGTCAATGACGTATTCGCCGGGAACGTTAATTTCCCGATCCAGAACTTCCTGTTCGTGTGTGTCTGCGGCGACAGGCAGCCAAATGGAAACAAGGGCTCCTGGTTGGAGTTCTGAAATCGCTCCACCGTATACAAACTTGAACTGGCGCAACTTCGGCTCGTCATCGATTAGATCTCGGTCATCAGTGATGTCCGTAACCGGTGGTGTGTTCGTCAGAGGCTCCAAATGGTTCTGCTGAGATTCGTTCGGTTCCTTTTGTTGGCAACCAATCGAGAATAGAGCAAACGCCAGTATGAGATGTTTAAGGTTCATTTTGTTTCGTGGCATTGCAGGCTAAAAAAAGAGGGGGCTACGTGGTCGTAGCCCCCTTGATCATTGTTTCCGGAAATTAGAGTACTACCGTGTCTTTATTTCCGGGGACGGCAACGTTGTAGTTTCCATCTTCATCAGGATTCATAGGAGCATCATCATCTAATGATGAAAGGGAGTCGACGTCGCATAAGGATAGATCTGAGTTGATAGCATCATCCCATTGGATCATTTTTCCAGAGTAGGTTGCCATCCGTCCAAGAATGGCTGTCATTGTACTCTTGGCGCCATATTCCGCTTCGTTAGGGCGCTTTCCAGCACGCAAGTCAGCAAACATATCGTGGTGTTCTTGTTGGTGACCACCGCGACCCAGACCACGGGCATTAAACAGTTCTTTGCCACTGGAATCCCAGATCTTACCAGCAGCGATATCGCAAGTACCGGTTGTGCCGTGTGCATGCTCGGAGACACTATTCCAGCAGCCCTGAATATGACGGCATTGGCTGAACATTTTCATGCCACTGGCATAAGTGAATTCAATCAGGTGGTGGTCGAAGATTTCACCATGATCTTTTCCGTCACGGACTTCACGGCCGCCCTGCCCTTGGGCAGATACCGGGAAATCATCGGCTAACCAGTTGATAACGTCAATGTTGTGAATGTGCTGTTCGTTAATGTGGTCGCCGCAGAGCCAGTTGAAATAATACCAGTTTCGCATCTGATATTCGAGTTCGGACTGGTCGTCCTGGCGAGGACGAACCCAAACGCCACCGCTGTTCCAGTAGGCACGACTTAGAATGATGTCACCGATCGCACCATCGTGAAGATGTTTCATTGTTTCGATGTAAGCTTCTTCGTGACGACGTTGTAAGCCGACTTGAACACAGAGGTTCTTCTCTTTAGCAATTTTATTTGCATCAAGGACTCGACGTACACCAGGAGCATCTGTCGCCACAGGTTTTTCCATGAAGACGTGTTTACCCGCATTTACACCAGCTTCGAAGTGTTGTGGGCGGAATCCGGGAGGGGTCGCCAGAATGATGAGATCGGCATCGGACTCCATCACTTGTTTGTAGGCTTCAAGACCAACGAACATTGTGTCAGGTGTGACTTTTACTTTGTCACCATGCTTGCTCTTGATGGCTCGGAAAGATGCTTGTAGGCGATCTTCAAAGACATCTGCCATTGCCACCAAATGTACGTCGCCGTTGGTGTTCATAGCCTGAACGGCTGCTCCAGTACCTCGGCCACCACATCCAACCAGACCGATTTTGATGACTTCATCACCATAGGCGTGGGCTGCACGAGCAATTTGCAGGTTTCCTGCAACCGTACTTCCGGCTACGAGAATGGTAGACTTTTTGATGAAGTCGCGACGGGTATTGGTGGATGATTTCGAGTCGTTACTCATTTATATGCTCCGCTTCAAATCGAAGAACGTGATATGGTGATTATTCCGAAGGAAAATACAGTTTCCACGGTAATTCTAAGGTAAAAGTTATCTGTCTAGCATACTTGCTAAACCATCTAAGTACAATGAGGAAGAATGGTCTCCTCCAAGGTAGTCGAGGACAGGTGAATATATGGGAAAAATAGACAAATATCCGATAAATGCCGTTGGCATATCACTTCTGGTAGTTGGGTTATTGCTCCCGTCTTTTACCGTTCATGCTCAGCAGGATGGTGATTCCACAATAGAGCGGTTGTATTCGGAAACAGCAGAGTTAATGGGAGTGGAATTCAGTATTTCCCTATACGCCCCTTCGGAAACAATTGCTCGGGAAGCAATTCATCAGGCTTTTTCTCGAATCACGGAGATCGAGTCCTGCCTGAGTAACTATCAGGCTGACAGCGAAATTAGCCTTCTTTGTCAAGCAGAGGGGCCGGTTAAAGTCAGTGATGATTTATGGTTCGTGCTACGAGAGTCGATGTTTTACTGGCAAATTTCTGGCGGAGCGTTTGATGTGACGGTTGGCAGAATCACTCGATTGTGGCGGCGAGCAAGACGGCAAAAAGAGTTTCCCAGTCGCTCCAGAATTAAGGAGGAAATGAAATTTGTCGGTGGGGATCTGTTAAGGTTCGATGTGGAGAAACAAACGGTCGAAATTTTGAAGCCGGGCCTCCTGATTGATCTTGGAGCTATTGGGAAAGGTTACGCAGCGGATCAAGCACTTCGGGTCCTCCGGGACTTAGACCTTGGGGCCGCTGTGATTAATGCCAGTGGAGATGTTCTGTTCGGTGAGTCTCCGCCTGGCAAGCAAGGGTGGCCGGCAGCTATTGCTAGTTTTCCTTCCGGGGAAGAGCCAACGTTTCTCGAGCCCTTAGCTAATCTGGCGCTGGCCACGAGCGGTGACGCTTATCAGCATCTTGAGTACCAAGGTAAGCGTTATTCTCATCTCGTTGACCCACGGACTGGGATACCCATCAAAGGACGAAGTAGTGTTAGTGTGTTAGCAGTTAGTGGGCTCCGCTCAGATGCGTTGGCTAGTGCCGTCTCGGTTTTAGGGCCTCGGAAGGGAGTGGCGTTAATTGAAGAACTTGCTAAAACGGAGGTTTACATAGGATTTCAACGAGGGCTTGGTAAACCGATTGAGACCAACAGCACGGCAGGATTTCCGTTAAAATCTAAAAAGTAAGATCTCGAAGGTGACGGGAGAGGCCCGTCGGTATTTTAAGAAGAATAAAAGGATCCCCGATGTCTGATAAACAAGTTGCTCACATGGTGTTTTTTACTCTCACCGATGGAAGTGAAGAAGCGATTCAAAAATTGATTAATGCTTGCGATAGCTATTTGACCGGCCATGACGGCACGGTTTACTACAGTGCCGGGACTCGCGGATCTGAATTTGTTCGTGAAGTGAACAATCAGGCCTATCATGTTGGCCTGCACGTTGTATTTGAAAGCAAAGCTGCTCATGACCAGTATCAAACACATGAACGTCACTTGGCCTTCATCGCTGAAAATAAAGATAACTGGGCTTCTGTCGATATCTTTGATACTTACGTTTAGTAGGTGTGACTTGCCACCGATTTAGTGGCCTTCCGATTTATTAAACAGAGAGGTAAACCATGAGGTTTTGGACTCGGTTAGTTCTTACCGTATTAGCCGTCGCATCTGTGTCTGCCGGTAACATGTTACAAGCAGCACGACCAAACATTGTTCTCGTCATGGCAGATGATATGGGATATACCGATATCGGTTGTTATGGAAGTGAGATTAATACTCCGGAGTTGGATAAGTTGGCTTCCAACGGAGTACGATTTACGCAGTTTTACAACACTTCTCGCTGCTGTCCGACGCGTGCAGCTCTTTTGACAGGTCTCTATTCTCATCAGGCTGGCATTGGTTTGATGACTGGAGATCAGGGATATGACGCTTATCGGGGAGATCTGAATCAAAAGTGTGTAACGTTGGCTGAAGTGCTGGGTAATTCTGGATATAGCACTTACATGTCAGGTAAATGGCATGTGACGAAGCACGTCAGACCTGAGGGGCCAAAGCATAATTGGCCGCTGCAACGTGGGTTTGACAGGTTTTACGGGACGATAATCGGGGCTGGAAGCTTCTGGGATCCGGCAACGCTATGCCGGGATAACACTTTTGTTACTCCGGTTAATGACGCGGAATACCAACCAAAGACGTTTTATTACACGGATGCTATCAGCGATAACGCTGTGACTTATATTGCGGACCATTTTGAAGCGGAAGAGGATCGACCGTTCTTTCTCTATGTGTCTTATACAAGTGCTCATTGGCCAATGCATGCGTTCGAAAAGGACATGAAGAAGTACGAGGGTACTTACGATGATGGCTATACCCCGATTCGTGAAAAGCGATATGCAAAAGCCAGAAAGCTAGGCGTTATTGAAGATCACTGGGAAATGAGTGCTGGAGCAATGGATTGGGAAAAATTTGCTCACAAAGAATGGGATATTCGCTGTATGGAGGTTTATGCGGCGATGGTGGACCGCATGGATCAGGGTATTGGAAAAATCGTTACAGAGTTGAAGCAGAATCATGCCCTAGACAATACGATCTTTATCTATCTGCAAGACAATGGTGGGTGTGCTGAGTATTACGGCCGCGCAGATAACTCGGATAAGAAAGCTAACTTCGATTTCAAACCGTTGGGTCCGAATGATTTTCAGACGAAGATCTGGCCGCCAATGCAAACTCGTGGAGGTGAATGGGTTCGCACCGGTCCCCAAACGATGCCTGGCGCTGAGGATACTTTTGTCGCTTATGGTTTAGGATGGGCCAACACCTCGAACACTCCATTTCGAGGCTATAAACATGACGGCTATGAAGGCGGAATCAGTACTCCTTTTATTGTGCATTGGCCACAAGGCATGCAAAAGAGAATGAAAGGTAAGTTAGTTCACGACCCCTCCCATCTCATTGATTTGATGCCCACCTTTGTGACTGCGGCCGAAGCTCAATACCCTACCACGTATCATGACGGCCAAACGATTCAACCGATGGAAGGGATCAGCCTGCTGCCGGCGCTGTCAGGGGCAGGTCTGACTCGTGAAGAAGCGTTAGGCTTCGAGCATCATGGAAATCTGGCATTGCGTGATGGTCGTTATAAGATTGTCTCGGCCTATCGACGTGATGAACCGGTAAAGTGGGAACTGTACGACATGCAGGAAGATCGCACCGAACTTAATGATTTATCGGATGAAATGCCGGAGAAGAAGCAGCAACTTATTGATCAGTGGCAAGTGTGGGCTGATCGTATTGGCGTACAGCCATGGCCGATTAGACGCAAATAACGCAGGTTGTGCAGAACGGTCGGTGGGGAACCCCGTTTCCTGAATGCGAAGGTGAGAAAGCTCGTCGTTGACAAGTTTTCGGCTTAACTGCGTGTGAGACGCCGCGAAAGGTCGTTCAGGCCCCCAACATCGGTTAATCGACGTTCCCGACCTTCGAAAAGAAAGGTCAGTTCCGTATGGTCGATACCTAACAGCGAAAGCATCGTGGCATGCAAATCATTGACATGAAATCGGTCTTCGATGGCATTGAATCCGAAATCATCAGTAGCGCCAATGACTTGACCACCCTGAATCCCGCCGCCAGCCATCCAAATACTGAATCCATATGGGTGATGATCTCGACCTTGATTTCCTTGCATGATAGGTGTTCGGCCAAATTCACCTGACCAGACTACAAGCGTTTCATCGAGCAGTCCCCGCGTTTCCAGATCCTCAAGTAAACCGGCAATTGGTTTGTCGACAGCCTGAGCTCGTCCTGAGTGATTGTCCTTAATACCGCCGTGAGCATCCCAGTCCCCATCGACGAGGTGAATGTAGCGTACCCCCCGCTCCACCATGCGCCGGGCCATGAGGCACATTTTCCCAAAGGTCTGCGTTGTTCCGTCATGGATTCCATACAGATCTTCCGTTTCCCGGGTTTCTTTGGACAGATCGATCACTTCCGGAGCTGCCATCTGCATTTTATATGCTAACTCGTAATTAGCGATGCGGGCATCCAGCCGTGAGTCCCCGGGACGATTGTCGCGATGGCGTTTATTCCAGAGTTGGATCTGTTTAAGGAGCGTTTGCTGGCTTCGTGCGGATAAACTTTCTGGGCGGTCCAGATTTTGAATCGGCATTCCCGAAGTTCTCAGAAAGGTGCCCTGATAGAGAGCAGGCAGGAAGCCGGAACTGAATGTTGCTGTTCCATTGCGAAAGAAACTATTGGTCATCGCGATGTAACTGGGTAGTTCTTCGGTTTCACTTCCGATCCCATAGGTGACCCAAGAACCGACACTTGGATGCCCCAGCAAGCGGGTTCCCGAATGCATCATTGTGAGCGCAGAGCCATGAATGAAAAGCTCGTGGTAGCAGGAGCGAATGACTGCAAGCTTATCCGCCTGAGTTGCAAGGTGGGGGAATAATGAAGAAACGGGAAGACCGGATTCACCGTGTTCTTTGAAATCAAACTGACCACCGAGAACGGTGGCATCGGCCGTGTTGATTTGGGCGAGATCGAATTTGCGAAATTCCTCCGGCAGGAGTTTACCGCTCTGTTTGGAAAGTTCAGGCTTAGGGTCAAACGTTTCAAGATGGCTTGGGCCACCCTGCATAAACAACCAAATCACGTGCTTGGCGGTTCCAGGCAATGGTGTTTCTGAGTTGTTATCAGCACTGGAGCTGCGTCTTAGCAAGTCTAGTAATCCGAGAGCACCCAATCCTGAGCCGAACTGAGTAAGCGCCTCGCGACGTGTTAAAGAATTGTTTTGAAGCGAAAGGTAGTTCATGTCTTAGTCAATAAAGGAAAACTCATTATGATTAAATAATGCTAGGCACGTGTGCACATAAGCTGCCGCACGTGCCGGCGTAATTGTCTTAAACAAGTCGGCTGTTTCTTTATCCGGTTGGAATTTCAATGCATCGGATTCAAGGGTCTTAATAAGCGTCAGTATTTCCGCTAACTCCGCCTTGGAGATCTGTCGTCCCAAGACACGCAACCAAAGTTTGGCACTCCAGACTTCGGGGTTGTCGCCCGTTTTTGCCAGTACCACCGCAGCCAAATGTTGCGCTTGTTTGTAAACGGATGGGCTGTTGAGAGTCCACAGGGCCTGAGGAGCTACTGTCGTCACATCCCGCTGCGGACAGCTTAACTCTGTCAGCGGTGCATCGTAAACTTCAAACATAGGAAATCGAAAGTTGCGTTTAACCAAAATGTAGATCCCCCGCCGGGTGTGATCGGATGGATCACCGGAAACGGGCCAGTGCCATTTCTCCCGCAAAGCAGCCATTTCATCAGTGGAAAGAGAGGGAACCACGGGTCTCCCATATAATTTGTTGGTAAGCGTACCAGCCGTGAAATGGACAGAATCCCAAAGGGCTTCGGCTTCTAGACGCCGTCGATTCATTCGCCATAGGTATTTGTTTTCGGGGTCAATGGCTAGATTGTTGTCAGTTGCAGTTCTGCTGTCAGCCTGATAGGTGTTACTTTTCATTATCAGGCGGTGCATTTCTTTGAGGCTCCAGTCCCTGGTAATGAATTCGGATGCGAGCCAGTCTAGCAGGTCCGGGTGCGTTGGCGCGGCGCCCATCAATCCGAAGTCATTCGGGGTTGCAACAATTCCTCTGCCAAAATGCCATTGCCATAATCGATTCATCATTACTCGAGATGTCAGTGGATGTTTACCATTGGTAAGCCAAAGTGCCAGTGCCTTGCGGGATTCAAATTGATTTGAGAGATCGGACGGGCTGTTGGTGGCGATTGCCAGTGCTTTCGGTAATTTGGCACCGACCACGTGCTTAGGCAACTCCAGTTCACCGCGATCTAGAAAATGAACAGGCTTTAAGAGCTTGGGGTGGGTGTGTCCGAGGACCGTTGCAGTAGGTGAAGTCATCAGGATATCAAAGGGCTCCTGAGGAACGCTGTTGGCGTTATCCGGTAACAGCATTACTGAGTTGACAATAGCATCTTTAAGCGTCTGTTCCTGAGCTTTCTCAGCTTCGGTAAGTTCCAGACCGGCGATGGTGGCTCGAAAGGCCTTCAGTGCTCTTTTGGCTTCTTCGACGGCTGTTCGTCGCGGATATAGCCAATGCCAGTCTCCCCGCATCATCGGTGTGTGCAGATGGAGGTACTGTTTTTCGCTAGGAGCGAAAATGGCCTGCATCCCAAAGTAGTCTTCCTGACTAAGGGGATCAAATTTATGGTCGTGGCAACGGGCACATCCCATCGTGAGACCCATAAAAACAGAGGCCGTGGTATCGACCCAGTCAGTAAGGGTTTCATACTGCAGACGGTGCGCATCCAAAGCCGATTCATGTACCTGCGCGTTAAGATTATAAAAGCCTGTCCCAATTCTAGCTTCTAGGTGTTTCTTCTTTTGGTCTGACAACAAGTAGACCCGTTTTGGGTCCAGATCAAGATTATCAGGCCAGATTTCGTCGGCCGCGATTTGTTCCTGAACGAAAATGTCATACGGCTTGTCGTCATTCAGGCTCTTAATGACATAATCCCGGTAACGCCAGGCATTAGGAATACTGTTATCCCCTTCAAATCCCTGTGAATCGGCATAACGAGCGACATCCAGCCAGTGTCGCGCCCACCTTTCCCCGTATTCGGGCTTTTCAAGAAGTTCGTTGATCAGTTCTTCCCATGCTTTGGGGGACGGATTGTTAACGAACTGATTGATTTGTTCGGGCGTGGGGGGTAACCCGATAAGGTCAAAATAAGCGCGACGCACGAGCGTTGTTCTGTCGGCACGGGTGACGGGGGTAAGCCTTTTGCGATCCAGTACTTTTTGGATGAAAGCATCAATCGGATTGTTTACCAGATGCCCGTGCGTTAACGAATCTTTGGCGGGTGGCACGGGTCGATCAGGAGTGGTAAAAGCCCATGAAAATGGTGCATCCTGAGCATTCCCGGGGATTGCCATTAAGGTGATTAACAGGAGTCCTAGGTAGCGAGAGGTGAACTTCATAATTCCGCACGGCTTGCAAGAGAAATAACACTTCCTGTTATTCTAATTCCTCTTGAGATGGAAAGTGAAGGGTTGACTCGGCATTCTTGGGTAATTCCGTCTCGCTGATATAACGGTGCTATGCAGTATGGACGATCAGATACGTTTTATCTCGACCAATATTGACGATCTAGCAGGCGGTAGTTAACCGCTTCATGAATATGTTCTTCCTCGATTTTCTCGCTGCCGGAGAGATCGGCGATCGTACGAGCAACGCGGAGTATCTTGTCGTGGGCGCGCGCTGAAAATCCCATCGCATCGACAGCCAGTTGAAGTGCTCTCTGTGATGCTCTGGTGACCATGCAGAACTTTCGAACCTGTGAGGATGTCATTTGTGCGTTGTAATGAGTGCGTGCGTCTTGAAAACGATCGTTCTGGGCTTTACGTGCAAGGATAACCTTTGCCCTCATTTCTTCGCTGTTCATACCATGATGGCTACCGCTTAGTTGCTCAATAGGAACGGCCGGGACTTCGATCTGTAGGTCAATGCGATCGAGCATAGGACCACTGATTTTTGAGATGTATCGGTCTACATGTTGCTGTACACATTGACAGGTACGTCGTGAGTCATTTTTAAATCCGCAAGGACACGGATTCATGGCAGCTAAAAGCATGAAGTCAGACGGGAAGGTTGCGACTCCGCGGGCACGTGCTATCGTTACAAACTTATCCTCCAATGGTTGACGTAATACTTCCAGTGTTGCCCGACTGAATTCGGGAAGCTCGTCGAGAAACAGGACGCCATTGTGTGCCATTGAGATTTCTCCGGGTGAAGGCGTGGTTCCTCCGCCAACAAGTCCAGCCTGGCTGATAGTATGGTGAGGTGAGCGATAAGGTCGTTTGGATAATAAAGGTTGCTCCGGATGGAGGCGGCCTAGTACGCTGTAAACCCGACTTGTCTCAATCGATTCAGAGTTGTTAAGTCGGGGTAGGATGGTTGGGAAACGTTTCGCAAGCATTGTTTTGCCGCTGCCTGGCGGTCCAATCATGAGGAGATTGTGAGCTCCGGAAGCTGAAATTACCAAAGCTCGCTTAGCCATCAGTTGCCCCCTCACGTCGGCATAATCCATTTCGTCCTCGCGGTGTTTTTGCAGGAGATGGTCCGAATTGCCCGGCGTGCGATCCAACTTCAGCTTTCCGTTTAGAAATGCTGCGGCCTGTGCCAGACTGTCTACCGCATAGATTCGGGCTCCTTCAACAACCGCAGCTTCTGCCGCATTGCTCGAAGGGACGATTAGTCCTTTAAGGGATGCTGCGTGAGTAGTACTAATCGCCATGCCTAAGGCTCCCTTGACCGGCCGGGTTTCACCAGCCAGGGAGAGTTCTCCAACAACAGCGTATTCGTTCAGATGGTCCTGTTCCAGGTGCCCCATTCCCGCTAGCATTCCCAACGCAATGGGTAAGTCAAAAGAGGCAGCATGTTTGCGCAGTTCGACCGGAGCAAGGTTGATTGTAATGTGATCGTATTGAAGTCTAAATCCTGCGTTGGCGATCGCGCGTTTGACTCGCTGGCTACTTTCCCGCACGGCTTTGTCAGGCAAGCCAACGGTTGTAATGGATGGGTTTGGATTGGGAGTGTTGGGGTCGAAAATCGTATCGACTTCAACATCGACATGATGGGCATCGAGTCCGACCATGGTGAAGGTTTTTAGTTGAGCGAGCATCGTTTATCTCTTAGGTAAAAGGTTTCCAAAGAGATGTACATTAGTTTGGTGTGTCCTATTATAAGACGCTTACGTATGCCATAGCAGGCCGGTGAGTCAGGGGGTGACAGGAAGTTCGTTTTTACGTTAGGCAGAGCTTTGGCCTCGAGTTCAATAAACACTAGAATGATGAAAGCAAATTGTGCCGATCCTTTTGATTTTAAAATAATTCCGGAGTGTAGTATGGGATTAACCGTGGAAGGCTGCCGTCGGCGGCAACAACGGGTTCTTGAGCGGATGCAGGAGCGAAATGTTGCGCGCCTTGTTGTCACTCGTCCTGAACATGTGCAGTATTTATCCGGATTTCATACGCATCATTTAATGGCAAGTATTGTGACTCTCGATTCTGCTGGCAAATTGACATTAATTGTTCCTAATCGTGAGCCTGAAGATGCGGCAGCCGATGAAATAATGACTTATGAAGCTCAGTGGCACTCCACTCTCCGGCCTGAACAGCAAGCTGCTGCGGCGGAGCAATTGCAATTAGCATTACGAGGTGTTTCTTCAATAGGAATGGCCGTAGATGGAGCCTACACCGGAATTCATACTCTTACCGCAGCAGGACTGGTTTCGGTTGCTGATGCTGTGGACTTTGAACCCGATTTATGGCGGCTGCGAAGACGCAAGGATTCGGATGAGTTGGAATTAATGCAAAAGGCGATTGATTGCACCGAGGCAATGTATTTGCATGCGCGAGAAATTGTAGAACCAGGGATTCATGAAATTGATTTGTTCAATGAACTACAAGCCGTCGCGGTCTCCACGGCTGGAGAACCTCTGACGGCCTTGTTGGGTAATGATTTTCAGTGCAACTCCCGGGGAGGTCCGCCTCGAGATAACCGGGCCGAGGCAGGACAACTTTACATATTAGATTTGGGGCCTTGCTACCGCGGTTATTACGCTGATAATTGTAGGACAATATCCGTGGACCGACAGCCGACGGAGCTGCAGATGCAAGCCTGGGATTTGATTCAGGAAGTGTTTGCTTTGATTGAACGGGAAGTAAGACCTGGTGTGCATGCAAAACAGATCTTTGAATCAGTGCAGCAATTGCTCGGTGAATTTCCGCATGGTACCTTTCCGCATCATTTAGGTCATGGTGTTGGCCTGTATCCTCATGAAGCACCTCACCTGAATCCTTTCTGGGATGATATCTTCGAACAAGGAGATGTCTTTACCGTGGAACCGGGGTTGTATGGCGAAGCATTGGCTTTTGGTATGAGACTGGAAAATAACTATCGAGTGACTGATAACGGTGTTCATCTGTTAACACCGTTTAATCTGGAGTTGGCATGATGAGCGTATTTGATTTAACTGGCAAGACCGCATTAGTGACAGGTAGTGGTCGTGGTATTGGTAAGGGCTGTGCAATCGAGTTGGCTCGCGCCGGTGCTGACGTAATTGTTAATGACTTATATGATGGGCCGGATCTCGAGGGCACAACGAAAGAAATTCTTGGGATGGGAAGACAATGTTACCCCCTAGTTGGCGATGTGTTTTCACAGCGAGGTTGCCAGGAATTGTTCGATCAGGCAATCGAAGCGGCTAACAAAATTGATATTTTGGTGAGTAATCCCGCTTACTCCCACCGCGCTGAATTTCTCGCACTAGAAGGAGAGCATTGGGAACGCACTATGCAAGGAACCCTCAGTGCAGGGTTTTATATGAGCCAGTTAGTAGCTGGGCAGATGGTCGAGCGAGGAGAAGGCGGCAAGATTGTTTTTATCTCGAGTGTGCAGGCTGTGATGCCAATCGGTCTTAGCGTTGCTTATAACGCAGCCAAGGCGGGGCTTGATCACATGATGAGAACGATCGCGATGGAATTGTCTTCCCATCGAATCAATGTCAATTCGATTCAGCCTGGATGGATCGACACGCCGTTAGAACGCGTAACCTGGACCGAAGAAGCTATCAATGAACAGGGGGCCTTGCTTCCCTGGGGACGTCTTGGAATTCCCCGGGATATTGGTCAGGCTGCAGTCTTTCTCTGTTCGGATGCAGCTGATTATGTGACATGTGTTACTTTGCCAGTTGATGGAGGCTTTCGTCATCGGGATTGTGATGTGTCACGCGTTGCTAAGATGATGCAGGATGATACGCACGCATCATAAGAAATGTTTTTCGGTATCTGGGGTTATCCACCCTATAGGAGAATTGACCCCAAAATGTCCTACCATATTGCTGTTGGTGCTCTGCTTGTGGAATGTAATCATTTCGGTGGTATTCCCACGGACTTGGAGTCGTTTAAGAGGACCCAGTACCTGCTAGCAGAAGAATTGATGATGTTGAAAGATGGTACGCTTGGTGGATATTTCGATGTGCTCTGTGGGCCGGAGTCACCGTTCGAGGTCGTTCCTGCTTTAGCCGCGACGGCCTGTCCGGGTGGACTGGTAACAGACCAGGCCTATGAAGAGATTAAAACTAAAATGTTGTCAGTCATTGGGTCGGCGAAAGATGCCGGGCAACTTGATGGAGTGTTGTTAGCCCTGCATGGTTCAGCCGCATCGGATAGTTATTGCGATTTAGAAGGGGATTTGCTTAGGTCGGTACGTAGCTTGGTTGGTGATGCGACCCCGATCGTGGCAACGCTTGATCTGCATGCTCACGTTACGCAAGACATGATAGACAGCTCGGATGTGCTGGTGGCATGGGAAACCTACCCTCACAGGGATGCGAGGGAAACAGGGGTTCGTGGTGCCCAGGCCATGTGTGACATCCTTACCGGTAAGCTTAAACCAACGATGGCTATGGGGTTGGCCCCCGTTTTAGTCGGCGCCATTAATGGCACGACTGATGGTGATGGCCCGTTTGCTAAAACGATGCAGCTAGCGAAGCGAATGGAAAGTCGAAGCGAGGTCTATTCCACCAGCGCGTTTTTAGTTCACCCTTATCTCGATGCTCCAGGGATGGGAGGCGGTGGACTGGTTATCACCGATGGTAATCAGCCATTGGCAGATGAATTGGCACGAGAGATTGCTGAGTTCTACTGGGAACAGCGAGATTCCTTGGAGCCGGAAATTTTTGAGATTGACGATGCTATTCAATTCGGATTGGCTAACGACGGGCCGGTTGTATTAGTGGAAACCGCAGATTGTTGTGGGGGTGGAGCTGCAGGAGATAGTGTTCAGTTGTTGCCTGCTTTGATGGAGTTGGGGGCTGACACGCTGTCGGTGCTCCCGGTGGTGGATTACAAAGCAGCAGCCCAATGTCACGTAGCTGGCCTCGGAGCAAAACTGGGGCTTCAGCTTGGGCATCAGCATGACCCTAAGTGGGGAGAGCCCGTGTTGGTCGATGCGGAAGTGATCCGTTTGACCGACGGTTGCTTCATCTATGAAGGTGGTATTTGGGATGGATGTGAAGGAAATATGGGGCCGGCGGCGGTGGTGAAAGTGGCTGGAGTGTATGTTTGTATTGCCTCCTACCCTACTTATGAATGGTGTGGCGAACAATATCCGTCTCTTGGGGTAGATGTATCGCAAATGAAGTTTATCGTTGCTAAGAATCCAATGAATTATCGCATGGCGTTTGAGTCTTGTAGCGAACTATTTATGGTGCTTAATACTCGTGGGCCCACGCCGGCCACTTGTAAATATCTGTCTTACACGGAGACGGTTCGGCCAGCATTTCCATGGGATCCAGAGTTGGAGAACCCTCTTCGTGTTTTGCGTTAGATACAGCAAGCTTGTTTAGAGAGGCTTGTTGGGATCGTTGATTTGTCCTGCCGCGTTATTACTGGGGTCGTAGCGACGGGATGGATCTGGTTTGCGGCGACGAGCTAGGCCAGCACGATCAAGCAGGCTTTGCCCGAGGATTGTTTCCAGCCCATCATCATCCGATGGAGGGGGCCCCGTAGCCCCAAGGTCAGCGGGGTCATATTCAACAATGAATTGATGTTTAGCAAACTGAATGACGCACCCGGGATCCAGACGCTTAATGTCGATCCGTTCATTGTGAACCCGAGTTCCGTTACGACTATTTAGGTCCCGAGCGAACCAATAACCTTCGTTGACGTAAAGTTGGCAGTGA